>OLPP01000136.1_pt1 | contig 85801 bp, 77 predicted proteins | sample 1643151 | NCBI WGS metagenome assembly OLPP01 (sample SAMEA3136679, study PRJEB25190) | human gut metagenome | biome: human gut; feature: human-associated habitat; material: faeces | place: Austria | collected 2013 | reverse complement strand
CAACACAAAAATTTTATATTTTTTTAATTGTCTACTTGACGGGATGCACACCAATATAAGCCATATTAGTGACTTTAGTCGCGGCGTGTTGAATACCCGCTTAAAGCGTTCCTGTCCAACACTTGCTCCGAGGCCACAAATATGGCTTATATATCGTTCTGCGAGCTAACTTTGGCTTATTATTTACTCATCAAAATCTGTTTGGAAGACACCCTCTGGTGCTCTCATTGTCAAAACTCCGAGATTAAATCCCTCATCCTGAATCGTAATGTGGTACTCAAAAGTCACGTCATCTTCAAATTTAGATAACACCAGATAGGTTCCATTTTCCTTATCTTCAATCTGATCACAGATATCATTATATACGTCTCTTCCGGAAATCTCTCTTGGGTAGCCGGATGCTTTTATTTTTTCTTCGAGTGCTTTATAAAATTTGTTCATGGTTTCCTCGCTTTCGTGGTTATGTTGTTTTAATATGATAATTTAAAATAGATGGTTTGAAAAGGGTTTTGTGCCATGCTATAATAATAATAGTATAGAATATTTGTTTTGCTAAGACAATACCATTTTGATGTAAAAGTTTTAATAAAATAGTGTCATGCAAAAATAATAGAAATTCGAAGGACAGAATTGAGGGAATATCTTATCAGCGAAATTGACATAGAAAAATTATACTATTTATCAGATATAAAAATAAAATTAAATTCAGAAAAACGTCAGCATCTTCTATTAACAGGAAAGAACGGTTCGGGTAAAACTCAGTTGTTATTAAAGAGATGTTTGGTAAAAAGAAAGTGATGAGATGGATAGAGAATATATTTTAAGATTATTGCGCGCGCAGATTAATGTAAATGGTCATATTATCGGAGCGGCTGTAGGCTCTGGTATGACGGCTAAGTTTGCGGCAATGGGAGGAGCAGACTTATTATTGGCACTCAGTGCGGGAAAGTACCGTATTATGGGACGGAGCTCTTTTGCCAGCTATTTTTGTTATGGAAATAGTAATGAGCAGGTAATGGAGATGGGGCAGCGGGAACTTTTTCCTATTATAAAAGATACACCGATTGTATTCGGACTGATGGCCAATGATCCATCTCTTCATTTGTACGAACATTTAAAAGCAATTAAGGAAGCTGGATTTTCTGGAATTGTAAATTTTCCGACGATGGCATTGATTGATGGACAGTTTCGGGAGGCGTTAGAGGAAGAGGGAAATACTTATAAACAGGAAGTAGAGGCGATTCATCTGGCAAGATATCTTGATTTATTTACGATTGCCTTTGTTACGACAGAAGAAGAAACAAGGCAGATGATCGAGGCAGGGGCAGATGTGATTTGTGTGAATCTGGGGTTGACGAAAGGAGGATTTCTTGGGCCGAAAAGACATCTTTCTATTGAAGATGCAAGAAGGATGACGGATAAGATTTATGCACTCTGCAATGAGATGAATCCAGATATTATAAAAATGATCTATGCTGGGCCAGCCAATACGCCGATTGATATGCAGTATATGTATCAGAATACAGAATGTCAGGGGTACATCGGCGGTTCTACTTTTGATAGGATTCCTACAGAGCGGGCGATATATAATACAATGAAAGCTTTTAAAAGTTACGGAGATTTTGACAGGAATAATCCGATGACCCGTTTACTTGATGGAGACTGGAATGCAAGAACGACGGTGGAGTTTGTCCAGAAATATGTAGAGGAACATTACATGGATGAGGTTATTCTTGGGGATCTGGCGCTGGTTGCACATGTGTCCCCTTCTTATCTAAGTACCCGTTTTAAAAAGGAAACTGGGGCAAGTTTTACAGAATATCTGATTCGTTACCGGGTGAATAAGGCAAAGAATCTGTTAAAAGAGAAGCAGAACCGCTGCCGGGAAGTGGCAGAAAATGTCGGATATAAGGATTACGCACAGTTTTCAAAGATATTTAAGAAATATGTGGGGTTATCCCCGAAAGAGTATCAAAGAATGGCTTTAGAAGAGGAAAACCAATATAAACACAAGAAAAGTGAATAAAGATAGTAGTGTTTAAAATATAAATACAAGAGATACAAATATAAACACATTTACTTACATCAGAAAAAGAAGTAGAATAGAGTCACAACAAAGACAAAATTCTACTTCTTTTTTAAAATTCATGAATTATATATTAAGTTGTCAGAATATTTTTCACAATGGGAGAGTTACAAGGAGAAAGGAGAAAAGATGAAGACAATCGCAATTGCAGGAACCTTTGATTCAAAAGGAGAAGAATTTCTATATGTAAAAAAATTAGTAGAAAAACTTGGACTTCAGACATATATGATTCATACTGGTGTATTTGAGCCAGCGTTTGAACCAGATGTATCAAACAGGGAGGTTGCAGAGGCAGCAGGATACGATATTGATAAAATCGTAGAAAAAAAGACAGAGCATTAGCGACGGAAGCACTTTCTAATGGTATGAAGGTTTTAGTTCCACAGCTTTACAAAGAAGGCAAATTTGATGGAATTCTTTCTTTTGGTGGTTCAGGAGGAACTTCATTAGTAACTCCGGCAATGCGGAAACTGCCGATTGGTGTACCAAAGCTGATGGTTTCTACGATGGCTTCTGGAGATGTCGAAAGATATGTTGGAACAAGTGACATCTTAATGATGCCGTCTATTGTTGATGTGGCAGGAATTAATAAGATTTCAAAAATTATTTTCAAAAATGCAGTATTAACAATTGCAGGAATGGTAGCTGGACAGGAAAAACTTGCAGAAGAAGAAACTATAGAGGAGAAACCTTTAATTGCAGCATCTATGTTTGGTGTTACAACTCCATGTGTAGAACAGGCAAAAGCAGTGTTGGAACAGGCAGGATATGAAGTGCTTGTTTTCCATGCAACAGGTACAGGTGGAAAAACAATGGAATCCCTCATTGAATCTGGATTCTTTACCGGAGTGTTAGATCTCACCACAACTGAATGGTGCGATGAGGTAGTCGGAGGTATTCTTGCTGCCGGAGAAGACAGATGCAGAGCTGCCATCCGCAAAAAGATTCCACAGGTTGTTTCTGTTGGTGCATGTGATATGGTAAATTTTGGGCCAATTGATGAGGTGCCAAAGCAGTTTGCAGGCAGAAATCTTTACAAACACAATCCATTAGTTACTCTGATGCGTACATCCGTTGAGGAAAATAAAGTAATTGCTGAGAAGTTAGCAGAGAGATGGAATGAGACAGAGAATAAGATGACACTCTTCCTTCCAAAACAGGGTGTTTCAATGATTGATGCTAAAGGACAGCCATTTGATGGTCCAGAGGAAAGAAAAGTATTATTTGATACTTTAAAAAATAATATCTCTAATGAAAATGTTGAAATCGTCGAGATGGATAACAATATTAATGATGAGGCATTTGCCAAGGCAGCCGCACAAAAATTAATGGAACTGATTAACGAAGGTAAATAATAAATTACATAAATAAAATCATTTAAAAAACAGGAGGTAACGATTATGTTAAGAAAAAGCAGAGAAGAAATCTTAAAAGACTTTAAGGCACAGGTAGCACAGGGGAAAATCTTAGTAGGTGTTGGAGCTGGTACAGGTATTACAGCAAAATGTAGTGAAAAAGCAGACGTTGATATGCTCATCATTTACAACTCTGGACGTTTCAGAATGGCAGGAAGAGGTTCTTTATCAGGAATTCTTTCTTACGGTGATGCCAATGCCATCGTTCAGGAAATGGGACAGGAAGTACTTCCTATCGTAAAGAAAACTCCAGTACTTGCCGGTGTATGTGGTACAGACCCATTCCGTGTAATGGATATTTTCTTAAAACAGTTAAAAGAGCAGGGATTTAACGGTGTACAGAACTTCCCTACGGTTGGTCTTATCGATGGTAAATTCCGTGCAAATTTAGAGGAAACAGGAATGGGATATGGTCTTGAAGTAGACATGATTCGTGAAGCACATAAGCTTGATATGTTAACATGTCCATATGTATTTGAACCAGAACAGGCGAAAGCAATGGCAGAAGCTGGAGCAGATATCCTTGTAGCACATATGGGATTGACAACAAAAGGTTCTATCGGAGCAGAAACAGCATTAACATTAGATGACTGCTGCGAAAAGATTCGCGAGATTATCAAAGCTGGAAAAGAAGTAAATCCAGATATCATGGTTATCTGTCACGGCGGCCCAATTGCAGACCCAGAAGATGCAGCATATGTAATTAACAATGTACCTGAAATCGATGGATTCTTCGGAGCATCTTCTATTGAAAGACTTGCTTCTGAAAGAGGAATGACAGCGCAGGCAGCAGCGTTTAAGGCAATTGAGAAGTAATTACTATTTAATTCATTAAGTGAACTATAGACGAAGCCATTACCCCCAATAAGGCATATTTGTGATTTTAGTCGTGGCGGTTTGAATGTTCGCTCATGCGCTCGCATCCAAACCTTGCTCCGAGACCACAAATATGCCTTATTGGGGGTAATGGCTTCTGTGCTGTGGCTTGAGAAGGTGAATTAAACAGGGGGAGGGGAATTTGAGGATGAGATACCAGGTGTTCTGCTTATTTAAGAATGACTGGGGATAGAAGATATGATTTGACTACATATAGTATAGAGAGAAAAAACGGTATTTTAAATTTGATTTTATAAATATTATGGATAACATAATATAATCATGTCAGACTTAGTTAGAATCTGCTTCTTTATCTAGACCTTTTGGAATAATCATAGGTATGTACATATAACTCATAAAAATGGAACTTAAAAAATATAGAAAAGCTCTCTTTTTCAATGATTACCACAGCAATATTTCAATAATTTCAGAATAAAAAGTAGACTGTTGTTATCAATCTCAACTCATTACCACTTCCATTTAAATACAAAACTTCTATTCACTTTGTTTATATTTATATTTTTTTGGTGACACTTCGCATTTTTACAATGTTTCCTCAAAAGAAGTATTATGCACTTCGTGGAAAGCTGGAGATGATATTTGGAATGGTCGTATTTCCGGTTATTGCAGGTGTTTTGCAAATGTTTTTCACAGAGATTTCTATTATTTGTTTTGGACTGACACTTGGAATTATTCAGGTATTTACGGCATTTCTTACAAATAGAATTACAATGGATGAATTAACGCAGATTAATAACCGAACAAAGCTGATGCAGTATTTGGAAGGATATATGGAAAGACATACAGAAGGGGAAGAAACAGATTTACATTTTTTGATGATTGATCTTGATGATTTTAAATGGATTAATGATACATATGGTCATGTTGAAGGAGACAGGGCATTGATAAGGATAGCAGGGGTTTTGAAAAAAACACTGGCAGGACATGCAGGTATTCTTGCAAGATATGGCGGAGATGAATTCTGTATTGCCGGAGAGATGCTTCGGGAAGAGGCGGAGCATCTGATTAAAAACTTATATGAAAATCTGGAGAAAGCGAATAAACAGGCAGCCTCTCCATATGATATAGGAATGTCTGTTGGCTGTGCACAGTTTACAAAAGAAGTCAGAACCATTCCAGACCTTGTGAATAGTGCAGACGAGGATATGTATTTATGAAAAGAACAAAAACGTACTAATTTGTAAATACTAATTTGTAGATTTCGTATAGACGAAAAAAGAAACAATATCATATCCCATCTGCTCTGTAGTCGCTGTGTTTAAGATGCTCATCCGCATCCTAAACACGCTCCGAAGCCGCATCTGGGATATGGTATTGTTTCTTTTTTCTGATTATCCTAAATCCACAGTTGGTGAGGATGGGGAATCCCCTTCTCTTTCCAACAAAAATCATTAATTTGCTATTTGTTATCAAAATCAGACAGCCGCTGAAATAAAATTTTATGCTGAATTGTAAGAAGACTATGATAAATAAAAAAGAATTGTTATAAGTTTGAATTTTGTGACTTTGTGCTGCGGAATTTTGACTATAACCTTGCGAGCTCGTTTTCGAGCAAGGTTGTTTTATTAGGCAAAATGAAGCGTTTAGCGCAACGGAACAAAATCAAACTTATAACAATTCTTTTTTTAGAAGACCTGGTACAATTCAGCTCAATATCTTCTGCTAAAGCGGCGTCTGTTTCTCCAGCAAATTAGTAGTTATAATAATTCCGAATATCCATGTCCGTTTACCAAAGCATCGATTTTCTGACCACTCTTACAATATGGGCAGTCATGCTTATCATATGTATGGTAAGTAGGAATATCATTTGGAGTAAACAGCGCATTAACAGGAAGATTACCATATTCAGAAAGCGTACTAAATATTGCTGAAATTCCCTGCAGTTTGCCACCATAGTACTCGATACATTCCCAGCTTCGGTTGATTGTGATTCCAGTTGTGACAGATGCCATTAAAATAATGATATTTCTATCTTTAATCATTGGCTGGATGTTTTTGCGGAAGAACATCTGACCATCTGAATCTATTTCTGGAGTAACAATATAGATAGATTTATGCTGGTTGTAAGAGAAGAATCCGCTCTCTGTAAGCTTTTCTGCTAAAAATGCACCGATTACTTCTGTTCCGTCAAGACATACGATGGTATCGACGACGGTATTATGTTTATAAAGTGGAACTAACGCTCTTGCAGCTTCTTCTGCATTAGACTGACGTACTTTTAATGTTGTCATATCTAAAAAGTAGTTGACATGAGAATGCTTTGTTGCGAAATGTCCCGGATAGGCAGAAAGATGTAGATTACAGGCTTTTGAACGAAATTGAATTTTGCGGTTTTCCATAAGATGTCCTCCTCCTTTATTGTGAAAGAATTGTTTATTTTGTTTATTATACCTTTTTTGTGTGAAAAAATAAAGGAGTATTTGTGCAAAATTACAGGCTTTTCTTGACAGTTTATAATTTCTTTCTGATTTTTTGAAAATACTTCGTGGTATGCATATACAGTTGTATAAAATGAAAGGGAGTGCTATTAGTTTGTGAAAAAAGTTTGACAAAAATAGTTCAAAATTGATTTTGGATACTATATCTTTGATTTAAAAAAGACAGGAGGAGAATATAAGCGAGAGAAGAAGAATGATGGAAATATGAGTGAAATTATGAAGAAAAACGGAAGATATTTGATAGAATGAGAATATTTTGTATAAAATGACGAAAAAATAGAAAAACCAACTAGTAATTGAATGTCAAAATACGTTAAAATTATAACGAAATAAAAATGGACATATAAAACAAAAATAGAATTTTAAAGATAAAATAGAGAAAAACAGGAAAAATACACAAGCGTTCCTGAAAAAAACAGGAGATTCAGAAAGAAAATTGAAAGAATTGTTAAAAAATTTGCAAATAGGCAGAATGTTCATTTTGTTTAGTGGAATGGGCAAAATAAAATAAATGTTAAATAACTAACAGAAAATGGTTGCTAACATGATAATAATTTGTTATTATTACATAGAATGAAAGAGCAACAAGGTATACAATATAGCATTTTTATGGAGGAAAGAATATGGGTAATTCAAAAATGAATGCCAGAGAGCGCATTGATTATCTGTTTGATGACCACAGTTTTGTGGAAGTTGGTGGATATGTTTCCGCTCGTAATACCGATTATAATCTCGGTGCAAAGAAAGTAGAAGGTGATGGTGTTATCACTGGATACGGAGTTATTAATGACCGCATGGTTTATGTTTACAGTCAGGATGCTTCCGCACTTGGAGGTTCCGTAGGTGAGATGCATGCGAAGAAAATTGCTTCCCTTTATGATCTGGCGATGAAAACAGGTGCGCCAATCATTGGAATGCTGGATTGTGCAGGACTTAGATTACAGGAAGCGACAGATGCCCTTCACGCTTTTGGAACGATTTTTAATAAGCAGGCACAGGCATCTGGAATGATTCCACAGATTTCTGTAGTATTTGGAATGTGTGGAGGAGGAAGTGCCGTAATGTCCGCTATGTCTGATTTTACATTGATGGAGAAGGAGAACGGCAGTCTCTTTATCAACAGTCCGAATGCATTAGCGGGGAATGAAGAATCCCGTCAGAATACGGCAGGAGCACAGTTCCAGTCTGAGCAGGCTGGTAACGTAGATTTTGTATGTGAGACAGAAGAAGCACTTCTTGACCAGCTTCGTATTCTCGTTGATGTACTTCCTTCTGATTATGAAGCAGAAGATGTTTACTTTGATAACGATGATGATTTAAATAGGGTTATTCCTGAGTTAAATGATGCCGCATATGATGCCGCTTACATTTTAAAATCTATTTCTGACAACAATATGTACATAGAGACAAAGGCAGCCTATGCCAAAGAGATGGTAACTGCATTTATCCGTCTGAATGGAGAGACAGTAGGTGCGGTTGCAAACCAGCCAGTAGATGGTGAGTCCGTTTTAACAAGAAATGGTCTTGAAAAAGCAGAAAGATTTATTAAGTTCTGTGATGCATTTTCGATTCCTCTTCTTACTGTAACGAACGTGACAGGACTTCGTGCCAACGCACATGAAGAGAGAAAGCAGGCGCTCGCATTAGCGAAGTTTACAACAACACTTGCACAGGTTAGTGTACCTCGTATTAATCTCATTGCAGGCGAGGCTTATGGAACTGCAGCGGAAGTAATGAATTCTAAAGCTATCGGAGCTGACTTTGTTCTGGCATGGCCACAGGCATCTGTAGGAATGATGGATGCAGAACAGGCAGTTCGTATCATGTATGCAGAGGAAATCAATACAGATAAGAATAAGACAGCACTTATCGCAGAGAAAACTGCGGAATATGCAGAAGGACAGAGCAGTGCATTAGCAGCTGCAAAGAGGGGATATATAGATGACATCATCGAGCCGGACGCAACAAGAAAGCGTCTTATCGCTGCTTATGAAATGCTTTACGGAAAGAAAGTAACTCCAGTGACAAAGAAGCATACGGCAGTATAGTGAGGTGAGAGTATGAACGTATTTGAACAAGCCTTATTAAATACTTTGATGGGTATGGGAACTGTATTTGCAGTACTGATTTTCATTTCTTTACTGATTTCTCTTTTTGTATATATCCCATCTATTGAGAGAGCGTTAAAGAATCGTTCTTCTAAGAAAGAGAAAAAGGCTGCGCAGGAAGAAAGACCGGCTCCAAAGCGTCCGATTCTTGAAGAAGTTGTGGAAGAAGAGGAACTTGTGGATGATGGTGAACTTGTCGCAGTAATCACAGCGGCAATCATGGCAGCGAATGGAGGAGCAGCAGTCAGTGCAGATAAGTTGGTCGTTCGTTCAATCAAGAGAGTGAAGAGAAGATAGCAAAAATGTATTCTTGGAATCTTTTTATAAAGTTTTGAAAAGTTAGCTATAGAAAGATTTTAGAAGTACATAAAATCATTCAGGAGGATTTACAATGAAAAATTATAGAATTACAGTTAATGGTGTTGCTTATGATGTAGCAGTAGAAGAATTAGGTGCAGGAGAAGCAAGTGCAGCGCCGGTAAGTACACCAGCAGCCGTTCCGGCTCCAGCTAAGAAAGCTGCCCCAAAGACTTCCGGAAGTGCCGGTGCCGTAAAGATTACAGCACCAATGCCAGGTAAGATCGTAGCAGTAAAGGGACAGGCAGGTGCTTCTGTAAAGAAAGGCGACGCTGTTCTTGTATTAGAGGCTATGAAGATGGAGAATGAAATCTGTGCAGCACAGGATGGTGTTATCGCAAGTGTGGAAGTAGCAGTTGGAGATATGGTAGAAGGCGGAGATGTACTGGCTACAATGAACTAGAGCATATTTGCAAAATAAAACGGAGGAAGATTTATGAGTTATGTTGTAGAGACAATGACGAATCTCGCAGCACAGACCGGATTTGCATTCTTAAAGCCAGGTAACTTCATTATGATACTGGTTGCTTTAGTCTTCTTATATCTGGCCATTGCCAAAGGATATGAGCCACTTTTGTTAGTGCCGATTTCTTTTGGTATGCTGCTGGTTAACTTATATCCGTCCATTATGGAAGAAGGCGGATTATTACATTATTTTTATTTATTAGATGAATGGAGTATTCTCCCTTCACTGATTTTCTTAGGCGTTGGAGCACTAACAGACTTCGGTCCGCTGATTGCCAATCCAGCAAGTTTCTTGCTGGGAGCTGCGGCGCAGTTTGGTATTTACAGCGCGTATTTCCTTGCAATGCTTATGGGATTTAACGGAAAGGCAGCAGCAGCAATTTCCATTATTGGTGGAGCCGATGGTCCTACTTCTATTTTCCTTGCCGGAAAGCTTGGGCAGACAGACTTAATGGGACCAATTGCGGTAGCGGCATATTCTTATATGTCACTTGTACCAATTATTCAGCCACCGATCATGAAACTCCTTACTACAGAAAAGGAACGTCAGATTAAGATGGAACAGTTAAGAACCGTTACAAAAACAGAGAAAATTATGTTCCCTATCGTTGTAACAGTTGTTGTATGTCTGATTCTTCCTACAACAGCACCATTAGTTGGTATGCTGATGCTCGGTAACCTTTTTAGAGAGTCCGGCGTAGTAAAACAGCTTTCAGAGACAGCGTCTAACGCTCTTATGTACATCGTAGTTATTATTCTTGGTACATCCGTTGGTGCGACAACAAGTGCAGAGGCATTCTTAAATGTCAGCACAATCAAGATTGTAGTATTAGGTCTTGTAGCTTTTGCTGTTGGTACTGCAGCAGGTGTCCTGTTTGGTAAACTTATGTGTAAGGTTACAGGTGGTAAGGTAAATCCATTAATTGGTTCTGCCGGGGTATCTGCCGTTCCTATGGCAGCCCGTGTATCCCAGAAAGTTGGTGCGGAAGCAGATCCATCAAACTTTTTACTGATGCATGCGATGGGACCAAACGTTGCCGGAGTTATCGGTACAGCGGTAGCAGCCGGAACATTTATGGCGATTTTTGGAGTATAATTTAGAATTATTTGATTATTTAAAATTCATTATTTATAGGGCTATAATCTGTAAAAAATGTTACAGGGGATATTTATAAATAGTTTACAAGTTGAATTTTAGATAATAACAGTTGTAAGCGCAAATAGTTACGTGATTTGAAATAAAAGGAGATATTATGGCCGAAATTAAGAAAAAACCGGTTAAAATAGTAGAAACCGTTCTCCGTGACGCACATCAGTCTCTGATTGCTACAAGAATGACAACAGAGGAGATGCTGCCAATCGTAGATAAGATGGATCAGGTTGGTTATCATGCAGTAGAATGCTGGGGAGGTGCAACATTTGATGCCTGCCTGCGTTTCTTAAAGGAAGACCCATGGGAGAGACTTCGTAAATTAAGAGATGGCTTTAAGAATACAAAGTTACAGATGTTATTCCGTGGACAGAACATCTTAGGATATAAGCCATATCCAGACGATGTTGTAGAATATTTCGTACAGAAATCTATTGCAAACGGAATTGATGTTATTCGTATTTTTGACTGTTTAAATGACCTTAGAAACTTACAGACTGCTGTAGATGCAACAAAGAAAGAGGGCGGACACGCGCAGATTGCCCTTTCCTATACAATCGGTGATGCATATACATTAGACTACTGGAAAAAGACTGCTAAGAATATTGAGGAGATGGGAGCAGATTCTATCTGTATCAAAGATATGGCAGGACTTTTAGTACCGAATGAGGCAACACGTCTTGTAACTGCATTAAAGCAGGCAACAGACATTCCTATCGAGCTTCATACACACTATACAAGTGGTGTCGGCGGAATGACTTATTTAAAGGCAGTAGAGGCAGGAGTAGATATTATCGATACAGCCATGTCTCCATTTGCAATGGGAACAAGCCAGCCGGCAACAGAAGTTATGGCGGAGACATTCCGTGGTACAGAATTTGACACAGGATTTGACCAGAAGCTTTTAGGTGAAATCGCAGATTACTTCCGTCCGATCCGTGAGAAATACATTGCAAATGGCTTAATGAGTCCAAAGGTACTTGGTGTAAACATCAAGACTTTAATGTATCAGGTTCCAGGTGGAATGCTTTCTAACCTTGTATCTCAGTTAGAGCAGCAGGGAGCATCCGATAAGTTCTATGAAGTATTAGAGGAAGTTCCAAAAGTACGTAAAGACTTCGGTGAGCCACCATTAGTTACACCATCTAGCCAGATTGTCGGAACACAGGCTGTATTAAATGTACTTACCGGAGAGCGTTATAAAATGATTACAAACGAGTCAAAAGCCCTTCTTCGTGGAGAATACGGTCAGACCGTAAAACCAATGAATAAAGAAGTACAGAAAAAGGCAATCGGCGATGAAAAGCCAATTACCTGTCGTCCAGCCGACCTTCTTGAACCGGAATTATCTAAGATCGAGGCAGAGATGAGCCAGTGGAAAGAACAGGACGAAGATGTGCTTACATACGCATTGTTCCCACAGGTAGCAACCGAATTCTTTAAATACAGAGCGGCACAGGAGAATAAGATTGATCCTGCAAAAGCCGATGTAAAGAATGGAGCATATCCGGTGTAGGATTGATTTAGATTAAAAACAGACGAACCCCCGCAACTTTATAGATAGCACATGTGAAGATTTCGCTGCGTAGAAAATGCTCAGCCGCATTTTTACTTGCTCCGACATCACATTTGCTATCTATAAAGTTGTGGGGGTTCTGTTTTTTAACCTAAACTTGCCGGAAATGGATAGGTGAAGCTATCGTATTAGCTGCCTTGTTAAGTATATTATAATCTATGATTGCAGTATTACCAAATGAAAGAATTATAGCCATTAACGAGATTGAATTTTGTTTAAAAGAGCATCCTGCAAAATCTGTGAAAAGTTTAAATTCAATCGCAATGCTTCGTTATTCAACCATTCAGGGATTGTTAAAGTTTTTTTGATAGATTTATTATGATACTTTCGATTATATTCCAAATAATCATATGGGATGATTACGACAACTCCATCATCAACATGTGTGATGTTAGACGGTTCTGGAAGTTCTTTATGGTCGTTAATGTCATCAGTTAAGATAAGTCCTAAAGCATCTATAGCCATATCATAGGCTTCTTGCATATTTTCTCCCTGAGTTAGACATTCGGGAAAGTCAGGAAAAGTCACCCAATAACCGCCTTCTTCTGCAATATGAAATACAGCAGGATAAAATAATTTTTTCATAATGGATACCTCCAATGTATGTGAGTTATTATAGATGAAATAAGGCTATTTTAAGCCCGCTTGTTTTAGGATGGCATCTTCTAGTCCTTTTTTTAAATCTTTGCTATGAAGAGGAACTGTTGTTTGTTTGCCAGTTTTAAAATTCTTCATTTTCACATGGGAACCATTTTGACTTATTTTTATGAAACCATTCTTTTTTAATAATCTTATCATTTCTTTTGGTTTCATTGGCATAGTATGCCACCCCTTTCTATAATTATATTATAATACGTATAATATACGTGTGTCAAGAACTCGGTGATACAACTGGTGAGGAATAGTATATCATATTTAAGAAGAAAAACAACTAATAAATGTAAAATAATATAAAAAATGTAATTTTGAAAATGAAAAATTTTTGATAAAAATACAGAGATATGGTAAAATGAAGTATCAAAAGATAGTCAGGGGGAGATACAATGAATAACGCAGTTTCATATGCTATGGATAGTCAGGTGATTTTTCAGATGTTTTTTTCAATTGTATGTATAGCGGCAGCTATAGGTGTATCCATTTTGGTTCTTCGCTTTATGAGGAAGTTTATAGATTTTTTGCTGGAACAAGCAGGGATAAGATAGTCTATAGAGGAAAGTAGATTTGTAAGATAATATCCACAGACAGATGTCATTTGGGTACGGGAAAATGAAATGAGGTCATTTGTTTTTCATGTAGTCAAATACCACAGCTGCCTGTGGATATTTTTGTTTTCGTCCCTGCGAACTTATGATAGAATAAACTTATCAAATGAGGGGAGAAAGAAAAATATGAAGAAAAGAAAGATTTGGCATCGAATATTACCGTTTGTATTAACGGTAGCGATGCTCGCAGGTTTTTGCCCGCAGGGGATAAGTTTTAAGGATATGCAGTTGACTGTGCCGGAAGTGAAAGCAGCGACAACTCTTAAGAATCCGATAACGATTCCAGATGATAGTTTAAAAGCAGGGCAGAGAACGACATGGAACTGTATCTGGTTTGGAAGTTATCCGCAAAGTGAGGTAACAAAGGCAGATGGAACGATTTATAATACGTTGAAGAATAAGTTTAACTGGGATAGTAACGGAGATGGATATGTTGGAAAAAATAAGTACAGGAGAGTAGCCAGAAAAGATGTTGAATATCCTGCAAACTGGGAGAATAATCAGGATTACCGTTATTTTAAGTATGAGCCTGTTAAATGGCGTGTGCTGAATGTAGATGGAGAAAAGGCACTTCTGGTAGCCGATAAGGCGCTGGATCTAAAGCCATATCATAATACATATACGGATGTTACCTGGGAGACATGCAGCCTGCGAAGCTGGCTTAACAATGAGTTTATAAACAGTGCATTTCTAGCAAATGAACGAAGTGCAATACCAAGCACAACCGTGAAAGCGGAAAGTAGTATAAGGCCAACGACAGATGGTAATAAAGTAGACGGTGGAAAGGATACAACAGATAAGATTTTTATATTATCCTTTTCAGAAGTCAGTGGAAAATACGGATTCCGTTCGGTTGACGATTTGGATTCTTATGGAGACCATGATGAAGCTAAAAAATGTGATATGACGAATTTTGCCTATGCATTTACTTCTTCATGGGCAGAAGAGAAGGAAGATTGCTACTGGTGGATCCGGAATCCGGGAGATTATTCTTATCTGGCAGTAATATCTGGTGAGAATGGAAGAGTTTTAGGATATGGAAATGGCGTAAATGCAAGTCAACCGGCTGTCCGTCCCGCTCTATATCTCGATCTTTCTAACAAGAAAGTTTATTCCGATGCCGGTACGGTATGTTCTAATGGAAAAGTAAAAGAATCGAAAAAAGAAGAGGGATATGTAGAGGATAATGATTTTGTCAATCAGCTTGATGTGGTAAATATGCTGGAAGATATTGAGATAAGTGGCGGTAAATTTTCTTCTCCCGAAATGGAAATTTTAGGTAAAAAAGTATCTTTGATAAATGCAGATGCAGATGTAAAGCTTTCTGTGGGGGATTCTGTACAGGCAGTTTATAATAAAGAAAATAAAACTGTGGAAGTTCTGATCGGTTTTAAAAAGATGGATGATAGTGCGGTAATCGGTCCTGATGGCAATAAAACAGCGTATTGGAGTGAATCCTACAGGAAAGTAAAGAATCTCTATCAGGATGCAACAGGTAAAAAAGTAACTACAACCAAACTTTGGAACGACTATTCGAAACTGCGAGGAAAGCTGAAAAAACAGAATGCAAGTCTTGGGCTTAAGGCAAGTGCGTCTGTAGCAGGATATTTAGAATTTTCCTGTGGAAGTGGGAAACCAGTATTTTCCCAAGGCGGAATCGTGACAGAGATGAAGACTGGCGCAGATTATACATTCCACTGGAACCCACCGTTTTCAGCGGTATATACAAGAATAGGAGTAGGAGTTGACAGTGCAGGTAATCTCGAACTGAAATACAACAATGCAAAGCAGTTTGTATTTTCTGGAAGTCTTGCAATTAATGGTACATTAGAAGGTGCGATTGGAATTGGAAGTAAAAGAGGCGGAACTTATGCAGAAGGTACATTAACTGGAAAGATGAACTCCAAACTGAAGTTCCCTGTAGCATCTTTGGAAGATTCCCTGGAAGTTACCGGAAATCTGACGGCAAAAATTAATATTGCTGTACTTAACTATGATTTGACAGAAGACAATTTAAAACATGATTTCGGAGATTATCAATTCTATCCAGCACAGAGCAAGGCAAAGATGCGCAGTATACAAAAGCGTGCCCAAAGCGTAATTGATGAATCGGAGATGACATTAACAGACCGTTCTTATCTAAAGGATGCAGAGAATAGTATCCAGGCATACGCATTGGATGGAACTTTTGAAAAGGAAAATTGTTTTCCAAATAGTGCACCGCAGCTTCTTTCTTTCACTGATGGTAAAAAGCTTTTAATTTGGAACGATGATAATCCAGAAAAAGATAAGAAGAATAATGTTGCCATCTATTACTGTGTGTATGATGGCCAAAGCTGGGGCGAGCCAAAGCTTCTTGAGGATGCAGGTTGTCTTTGTGGCAGTGTTTCAGCAGTGGAGAATAATGGAACGGTAAATATTGTATTTTCACGTTCAAATGGACAGGTGTATGAAGAAGATAACTTGGATGATACATTACGTCAGATGGATTTATATACTGCGGAATTTGACGGAGAAAACTTTTCTTCTCCAAATAAATTAAAAACAGAAGAAGATTATATGGGAAGTGGTAATATAAATTCCGTATATGAAATGATGTATAATGTTGGGGTTAATGAGGATCAGTTATGCTATGCGTGGGTAGAAAACACAGAAAATTCATATTTCCTGTCAGAAGGAAGTAATTCTATTTACAGAGTAAAAGATGTGGGCGGCGGTGTTGTTGATAAGGAATCTATCCGATATACTACAGATACCGTATCTGATTTCGTAATGAGTAAAGATGGCAGATACATGGCGTGGAAAGAAACAAGTTCCGATGATGATATCGGCAAGATTTATGTATCGGTCGGATTAGGAGATGTAAAATCAATTTCTGCGGATGAAGAATTTTCTAATTTAAAAATTGCAGATGGTAAATTATTTGCGACAAAAGAAGATGGAATCTGTTACTGGGATCTTGCCACAAGAAAAGAGGAAGGCGAATGTTCTCTGAACCTGAGTGATTACGAAGTAGTGAAGAATGGAGATTCTTATATAATTGTCTATCGCCAGGTAGATGAGAATGGAAAGCAGACACTCTGGATGGTAAAAGGCAGCGGGTCCAATTGGGGAGAATCTGTTCAGATTTCAGACGATAATTCCTACATAAGGAGCATGAGCATTTCTTTAGATGAAGAAGGAAATGTAATGGCTGCCCAGAATCTTTTAGACGTTACAAAAGACGGTGTGCAGTTTGATAAGGGTACATTAAAAGTAGATACTTTAGATAGCTATGCAGACCTTATCTGTGGGGATTACCTTGCTTATGATTCCGATAAAATTATTCCAGATAGAGATGCCGACTTTACTTTCTCTGTTTTAAATAACAGCCAAAAAGAAATGAATTCTTTTGAGGCAGTAATAAAAGATGAGAAGGGAAATGTCCTCTATTCAGGCGAAGTATCCGAAAATATAGCACCTGGAGAAGAAAAAGAATGTACAGTAACTGCTCATTTACCAGCAAGCATACAAAAAACAAAAGTAACTTTGACAGTAACACCTTCTTATCATGAGGCAGATACAACAAACAACAGTTGCTCTACAACTTATGGTTATGCCAATATACAGATTACAAATGTAGAACAAAAAGAGAATAACCAGGTTGCAGTTACAATGACGAATACTGGACATGAAGCAATTACAGGTTCGTCCATTGCATTTTATCTTAATTCAGAAGAAGATACACCGATTTATTCTGGTGAAGGTTCGGCATTAGCTGTAGGAAAAACAGTTACAAAGACGTATACCATTCCTGAAAATGTGTTAGAAGGAGAAGCGGGAACGGCATCTTTAATTTGTGTTGTCACACCAAAAGAAGAAGAGCAGGAAACTGCAGATAATACAGGATATCTGGAATTCTCATGGAATAAAACTAAGCCGGTTGATCCAGGCAAACCAAAACCGGATGATTCAAAGAAGGATGATAACACAGACAAACCAAAACCGGATGATTCAAAGAAGGATGATAACACAGACAAACCAAAACCGGATGATTCAAAGAAGGATGATACTACAGACAAACCGAAACCAGACGATTCCAAGAAAGATGATAATACAAATAAACCAAACGATATTTCAAATCGCCAGATAAAAGTAAGTTCTATTCAAATTGCCGGAATTTCCAAACAGATTGCGCAGGGAAAGAGAGTTACTTTAAAAGCTGCAGTTTATCCAAATACAGCAACAAACAAAAGAATAATCTGGACTTCCTCAAATCCAAAAGTAGCAACAGTAAATGCAAATGGTGTTGTAACAGTGAAAAAGAAAACCGGAGGGAAAAAGGTAACGATTACAGCGACGACGACTGATGGCAGCAGAGTTTCCGCATCCTGGAAAGTAACTTCCATGAAAGGAATCGTAAAGAAGGTGAAAATTACAGGAGCGAAAACTGTTAAAGCAGGAAAAAGCCTGAAATTAAAAGCCAATGTAACAGCTACAAAGAAAGCGAATAAAAAGTTACAGTGGACATCCTCCAACACAAAATATGCCACTGTTAATGCTAAAGGTGTAGTCAAAACTAAAAAGACCGCCAAAAGAAAGACCATAAAAATTACCGCTATGGCAACCGATGGAAGCGGTAAAAAAGCAACCTTTAAAATCAAGGTAAAGTAATTATAATATCAAGGTTTTCTTGAATTTTTAGCCACATTTTCTCTAACAGCCAGTAAAATGACTTTGGAGAGCCAACAAACAGAAAATGAAAAAGGATACTCCCCTCAAGATGTAATGTCGGAGTGAGTGAAAATGCGACTGAGCATTTTGCTCGAACGACTATCTTTACAGCTTGAGGGGAGTATCCTTTTTCATTTTCGTCTGTTTATCCGCAAAATCCATTTTACTTCTCTCTCATTTTATGTTATGTTTATATACGATTATGCCATTTTTTATGGCTGTTTTTTGAGTGTAGAGAATGGAACAAAAAAACAATAAGACATAATATATTTTTTGAAGGAGTTGTAAACGAGAATGTCAGAGATTTATTTTGACAATGGCGCGACCACAAGGGCGCTGCCGCAGGTGCGTGAGATTATGGATGAAGTACTTGAGAAGGAGTACGGCAATCCATCTTCTATGCATATGAAAGGATTTGATGCAGAGAAGTATGTCAATCATGCGAAAGAGATTATTGCAAAGAGCCTGAAAGTTGATCCAAAGGAGATTTATTTTACTTCTGGTGGTACAGAGGCGAATAATCTTGCATTGATCGGTACTGCATTTGCAAATAAAAGAGAGAGAAAGCACATTATTACAAGCTGTATTGAACATGCTTCTGTATATAATCCATTATCTTTTTTGGAAGATGAGGGATTTGAAGTGACCTATCTTCCTGTCGATGAACATGGAATCGTAGATTTAGAGGCATTAAAGAAGGCGCTTCGTAAAGATACATTGATGGTTTCTATTATGTGCGTGAATAATGAGATTGGTGCCATCGAACCGGTTGAGGAGATTGGAAAGATTGTAAAGTCTTTTGATCCAAAGATTTTATTCCATACCGATTGTATTCAGGCATATGGTAAGTTGAATTGTTACCCTAAGAAATGGAAAGCAGATATGATTTCTGTAAGTGGGCATAAGATTCACGGCCCAAAGGGAATCGGATTTATTTATATTAAGAATGGAACAAAGATAAAGCCAATCATCTGGGGTGGAAATCAACAGAAGGGAATGCGTTCCGGAACAGAAAATGTACCAGGAATTGCAGGGCTTGGTAAGGCGGCAGAGTTGATTTATGAGAATCATGAGGAAAAGATCGCACATATCAGAGAGATAAAAGATCATTTTATAAAAAGAGTGATGGAAGAGATTCCAGATGTGAAAGATAATTCCGGAGATGCTCCGCATGTGGCGAGTATCAGCTTTTTAGGAGTAAGAAGTGAAGTGCTTCTTCACGCATTAGAAGAACGTGAGATTTATGTATCAGCGGGTTCTGCCTGTTCATCTAATAAACCGGAAGTCAGCGGTACTTTGAAGGGCATTGGTCTTACAAAGGAATACTATGAATCGACGCTTCGTTTTTCATTCTCTATTTTTAATACGGTAGAAGAAGCAGATATTTGTGTGGAAGCGTTAAAAGAACTGTTGCCGATGCTTCGGAGATTTACAAGACGATAAAACAATTAGAACATAATGTACTCTCGGAATCTTTTTGAGCTTGATTTTGTGACAAGAAAGACTACGAGAGTACATCATATAAAAAAGGAGATATTTATGGAATTCAAAGCATTTTTGATTAAATATGCAGAAATTGGAATCAAGGGAAATAATCGCCGTTTCTTTGAAGATGCCCTTGTCCGTCAGATGAAATATGCATTAAAACCAGTAGGAGACTTTTCTATCAGAAAGGAATCTGGACGTATTTTTGTACATGCCAATGAAGAGTATGATTTTGATGAGGCGGTGGAAAGCTTAAGCCATGTATTCGGTATTGCAGGTATTTGTCCAATTGTAGTAGAAGAAGATAAAGATTTTGAAAAGATTGCGGAAGTCGTAGAAAAATATGTAGATGAAGATTATGCAGATAAGCATTTTTCTTTCAAAGTACATGTAAGAAGAGCAGACAAGAAGTATCCAATTCCGTCTATGGAAGCGGCAGCCCGTCTTGGAGAGAGATTATTAGAGAAGTTTGAGGACTTAAGTGTTGACGTGCATAATCCAGATGTTATGCTTACAGTCGAGATTCGTGATAAGGTTTACATTTATTCCAGAGAGATTCCGGGACCGGGTGGAATGCCGGTTGGAACAAACGGAAGAGCAATGCTTCTTCTTTCCGGTGGTATCGACAGCCCGGTAGCTGGTTACATGATTTCCAAGCGGGGTGTAAGCATTGACGCAACTTACTTCCATGCACCTCCTTATACAAGTGAGAGAGCGAAACAAAAAGTAGTAGATCTTGCAAAAGAGATTGCAAAATATACAGGACCTATTACATTACATGTTGTAAACTTTACAGATATTCAGATGGCAATTTATGAGAAATGTCCTCATGATGAATTGACAATCATTATGCGTCGTTACATGATGAAGATTGCAGAGCATTTCGCAAATCAGGATAATTGTCTTTCCCTCGTTACAGGTGAGAGTATCGGACAGGTTGCCAGTCAGACAATGCACAGTCTTTATGTAACAAATGAAGTGTGCCAGATGCCAGTATTCCGTCCTTGTATCGGACTTGATAAAAATGAAATCGTAAAAGTTGCAGAAAAGATTGGAACATATGAGACATCTATTTTACCATACGAAGACTGCTGTACTATTTTTGTGGCAAAACATCCGGTAACAAAGCCAAGATTAGATGTAATTAAGCGTTCTGAGAGAAATCTTGATGATTGTATTGACGAGCTGATGAAGACAGCGATTGAAACAACAGAAGAAATTAAGATTAACGCTCACTAAAGTATTAATGGATGAAAGCATTTTCAAGGCAGACATAAGTATTTTGATAATGTTTATAATGCTTGCAGATAAGTGCCTTTTTAAAAGGTGGGAAGAAGAAATATCACTAAAAATATTTGTTTTATCTGAAGATTCATATAAGAAAAATTTATCTGTAAAGAAAGAACCGAGGAAAGTAATATTTCCTCGGTTGATTTCATAAATACATCACAGGTTATATATAATATATCCGTATACCAGAAAACCCGCTCTTATGTAATTATTCAGTTACTAAGTATGGCTGTAACTGTTCCATAATCTCATCAAGATTATCAGCGTTATGGATATTTAAATCGATAGGTTTAGAAATATCTAAACTGAAAATTCCCATGATAGACTTTGCATCAATAACGTAACGACCGGAAACTAAATCGAATTCTGCATCGAAACGATTGATGACATTAACAAATGTTTTTACCTTATCGATGGAATTTAAAGAGATTTTAATCGTTTTCATATACGCGCTCCTCCTAAAAATGTCTATATATATTTTAATAATATAGTACCTTTTTAGTGAAAAAAAGTCAATAGATTTGAGGAAGATTTGGAAAATATTATCTAAAGATAAAGGGGAATTTTTTGGCATGAATCTGGAGATGAATGAAGTTAGAAAAAATAGGATTGCAGGTAGGAAATAATAAATAACAGAAAAAACGAAAAGGAGAAACGGAAAAAGGAGATTTGTTTTTATGAGTAAAAGAAGAGCGGCGTTCCTTACACTGGGCTGTAAAGTAAATCAGTATGAGACTGATGCCATGGAGGAGATTCTTGAAAAGGCAGGATACGAGATTGTCAGTTTTAAAGAGACAGCGGATGTCTATATTATAAATACCTGTTCTGTAACAAATATGGCAGACAGAAAGAGCCGTCAGATGATTCATCGTGCAAAGAAAAACAATCCGGATGCAATTATCGTGGCAGCGGGGTGTTATGTGCAGGCAGCAGAGGAAGAACTGGCAAAGAAAAATGAGGCGGATATTCTTGTCGGTAATAATAAAAAGAAAGATATCGCCCAGATCCTTGAGGAATATTTTGCGGCAAAAGAACCAGAGCAGGAGGTACCAGTTGTCTCAGAAGTAATTGATATTAATCACACAAAAGAATATGAAGATTTAACAATTCATAAGGTAAACGAGCATACAAGAGCATATATTAAAATACAGGATGGTTGTAATCAGTTCTGTTCGTATTGTATCATTCCTTACACAAGAGGAAGAATCCGCAGTAAAAATCCAGAGGAAGTCATTGAAGAAGTAAAAAATCTGGCAGCACAGGGTTATAAAGAAATCGTGCTTACCGGAATTCATTTAAGTTCCTATGGGAAAGATTTAGGAACAGTGACTCTTCTTGATGTGATTAAGAGAATACAGCAGGTAGAGGATGTGGAGAGAATCCGTCTGGGTTCTTTAGAGCCTAGAATTATCACAGAGGAGTTTGTAAAAGAACTTGTGAAATGTGATAAAGTATGTCCACATTTTCATCTTTCTTTACAGAGCGGCTGCGACGAGACATTAAAGCGTATGAACCGCAAATATACAACAGAAGAATATGAGGAAGCATTAAATATTTTAAGAAAGTACTATGAGCATCCGGCATTAACAACTGATGTTATTGCAGGTTTTGTTGGAGAAACTGAGGAAGAATTTGAAAAAACAAGAGCATATCTTGAGAAAATCAATCTATATGAGATGCATATTTTCAAGTATTCTGTACGAGAAGGAACAAGAGCACAGAAGATGTCCGGGCATGTGCCGGAACAGGTAAAGACAGAACGTTCCGAGGTGCTTCTTTCGATGGCAAAAAGGCACAAGACAGCATTTGAAGAATGGTATGTTGGAAGAAAAGAAAAAGTACTTTTAGAAGAAATTGTAGAGAAAAATGGTAAAAAATATTTTCAGGGATATACGGCTCATTATGTGAAAGTTGCAGTGGAATTAACGGAAAATGATACAAAATTAGAACAAAATGAGGTAATTGTAGTAGATATTCAGGGATTTATTGATGAAAATTTACTGTACGGAAAAGTTTCGATTGAATTTTAATGTCACTCATAGTAAAATATTTATTGATTGTAAATCTGCTAGAAGGAGGTAGACATGGGTAGAAATAATACACAGTTTTTTCATGTGGTTAAAGAACAGGAATATGATGTAGCATCTATTTTGAAAGATGTATACGAAGCATTAACGGAAAAAGGATATAATCCAGTGAATCAGATCGTGGGTTATATTATGTCCGGAGATCCGACTTATATTACCAGTCATAAGAATGCGAGAAGCTTAATTATGAAGGTAGAACGTGACGAGATTCTTGAAGTTTTATTTGAAAATTATATTGATACTCAGTTAAAGTAATTATGAAAGAAAGATGGATGGGTCTTGATTACGGGACAAAGACAGTAGGTGTGGCGGTAAGTGATGCTTTGGGCATTACGGCACAGGGAGTTGAGACAGTTACCAGAAAGTCGAATAAGAAGCTGCGCCAGACATTGGCAAGGATAGAAGCGCTCATAGAAGAATATGAAGTGAGTAAGGTAGTACTCGGATTGCCAAAGAATATGAATAATACGCTGGGAGAAAGAGCTGAGGAGACGAAGGAGTTTCAGGCGATGCTTCAGCGCAGAACCGGATTGGAAGTAGTCTTATGGGATGAAAGACTGACTACGATGGAATCAGAGAGAATTTTGCAGGAAGGCGGAGTGCGCCGTGAGAACAGGAAAGAACGCATTGACTGGATGGCGGCCACTCTGATTCTGCAAAGTTACATGGATGCACATCCAATTCCGGAAAAGTAAGCGGAGAACGGACGTAAGTACGGAAGAAAGAGGTTTTATATGAACAATTATCAGAGTATTCCATTTAAAGACGAAGATGGAAAAGAAAAGGAGTTCTATGTCCTCGAACAGACAACTCTGAATGGATTTCACTATCTGTTAGTAGAAGACGGAAGTGCAGATGCAGATGACGAGGAGGTTGAAGTTCTTATCATGAAAAGAGTTGCTGATGCGGCTGAGGATGAAGAATGGGCAACCTATGAGATGGTTGAAGACGAGGAAGAACTTATATCAGTATCCAAAGTATTTGAGCAGTTAATGGACGATATTAATTTTGAAGTAGAATAGCAGGCAGGCTTTCGTGTGAGATAAAACGGCAGATATTTGGCAGGAATAGATGTCCGTTTTATTCTATGCGATTGTGCTTTCTGCTATATAGACAAGTGAATAGTAGAACGGAGGTTAGAATTTGAAAGTAACAGGAAATCAATCAGTAAAGATAATACCTCTCGGCGGATTAGAGCAGATCGGTATGAATATTACTGCGTTTGAGTATGAGGACAGTATTATTGTAGTAGACTGTGGTCTGGCTTTTCCGGACGATGAGATGTTGGGAATCGATTTAGTTATACCGGATATCACTTATTTGAAAGAGAATGCCTCAAAGGTAAAGGGACTTGTAATTACCCACGGACACGAGGATCATATTGGTGCGATTCCCTATGCTCTTAAAGAACTGAATATGCCTATTTATGCAACAAAGCTTACAATGGGACTTATTGAGAATAAGTTAAAAGAGCATAATCTTTTAAGAACAACCAGAAGAAAGGTCATCAAACATGGCCAGTCTATTAATCTGGGAAGATTTCGTATAGAATTTATTAAAACGAACCACAGTATCAGTGATGCGGCAGCACTCGCTATTTATACACCAGCAGGGATTATTGTGCATACTGGTGACTTTAAGATCGATTACACACCGGTATTTGGAGATGCCATTGATCTTGGCCGTTTTGCAGAACTTGGAAAGAAAGGTGTTCTTGCCTTAATGTGTGAGAGTACCAATGTAGAGCGTGAGGGATATACGCCATCCGAGAGGACCGTTGGACGAACTCTCCGCCACCTTTTTGATGAGAATAAAGACCACAGAATTATTGTAGCGACATTTGCTTCGAACGTAGATCGTGTACAGCAGATTATTGACTGTGCGTATAGTTGTGGAAAGAAGGTTGTTATCGAGGGAAGAAGTATGGTCAGCACAATCTCTACTGCAGCAGAGCTTGGCTATATTAAGATTCCAGATAACACATTGATCGATATAGAACAGATGAAGAATTATGTGGATGAGCAGCTCGTGCTTATAACAACAGGAAGCCAGGGAGAAACGATGGCAGCATTAAGCCGTATGGCAGCTTCCACTCACCGCAAGGTTTCTATTAAGCCAGGTGATGTAATTATCTTCAGTTCTCATCCAATTCCTGGTAATGAGAAGGCTGTATCAAAAGTAATGAATGAGCTTGCCAAGAAGGGAGCCAGCGTTATTTTCCAGGATACTCACGTTTCCGGACATGCGTGTCAGGAAGAGATTAAGCTTATCTACACATTGACAAAGCCACAGTATGCGATTCCAGTTCATGGAGAGTACCGTCACTTAAAGAGACATAAAGATCTTGCCATTGAGATGGGTATTCCAAAAGAAAATGTAATGATCTTACAGTCTGGCGATGTGCTTACCATTTCAAAAGAGCAGGCAAAAGTTACCGGGCATGTACCTGCACAGGGTATTTTAGTAGATGGTCTTGGTGTTGGCGATGTTGGTAATATTGTACTTCGTGACCGCCAGCATTTATCACAGAACGGCTTATTTATTGTCGTTGTTACACTTGACCGTTATAATGGGGTTCTTCTGGCAGGGCCAGACATTGTGTCAAGAGGTTTCGTTTATGTAAGAGAGAGCGAGAAGCTCATGGAAGAGGCAAAGAGTGTTGTCACAAACACATTAGAGCATTGTAACGCGAAGAAGATTACGGATTGGGGACGTATTAAAGGTGCCATCCGTGATGATTTAGGAGATTATATCTGGAAGAAGATGAAGAGAAGTCCGATGATTCTTCCGATTATTATGGAAGTATAGACAATGATGGATGAAGGAAAGTTATCAATACCGTTCTTTCCTGATACAGAAGATATTCGTCAGGGTACAAAGAAGTTGACAAATATGATTTGTCATACAGAAGATTACAAATGTTATCAGAAAGACCTGACTGTTTTGAAAGAACAGGAAGAATTATATCGCAAGTTTAAAGAATTTCGTGGAAAGAGTTTGTATTTACAGCTTGAAAAAGGACAGGAACAATACTTTGAAAAAATAGAATCACTTCATTCAGAGTACAAAGATGTGCTGACCGAACCAGTTGTGGTAGACTTTCTTTCCGCAGAGCAGCGGATGTGTAAACTGATGCGGCTGGTATATGATGGTATTGCAGAGGATATTAAGCTGGATTTATCTTATATGGATGAACTATGATTACAAGTCATATCGGATTATTCAGATTTCGTAAATTACAGACTATTTGCAGAACAAAAAATGTCAGACGTGAGATGAACATTCATTTTGGTTTTACGAATGATTAACTATGGATTAAAATAAAGATAAATTGACAGCTTGGATTTGGATAAAGAGCATAAGTTATATTAGAGCGTGTTTTAAAACACGCTCTGGGATAAAAGGAGTGAAAAACATGGCAGAGAAAGTATTACATGTAATTATCAAAATATTAATGTATATCTTTATAGTACTTCTTTTTATCCTGCTCTTTGTGCGGATGAGCGGAGTTGGCCGTGCTATTTTTGCAGATAAGCCAAAGGATAAGAACCCGCAGATAGCCAGCGAGACTGTACTTGTCGTAGAGCAGGGGGAATCTCTTCTTGAGATTTCTAAAGATTTGGCAGAACAGGGGATTGTAAAGAATCCGTATCTGTTTGCCATATCTCTTCGCTGCATGGATGGATATCAGAATATCCGACCAGGGGAATATCAGGTTTCCTCTTCTGAGAAGCCATCAGAAATATTAAAACAGCTAACACATGAGGAGGAAAAAATACAGTGATTACAGAAGAAAGAGTTCTGGATTTCATTCGTTCCTTTGGAGTAGACAGAGGTTCTGAGGCTTTGCATATGATAGAAAAAGAAGCCATCAGAGATGATGTGCCGATTATCCGCAAAGAGTCAGGGGAACTTCTTCGAATATTGCTGCAAATTAAAAAACCGGAGAAAATTCTGGAGGTAGGTGCTGCCATAGGATTTTCTTCGGTTTTTATGGGTGAAAATACAGATAACAATACACACATTACGACAATTGAAAATTATCCGCCGCGTATTGAGCGGGCAAAAGTAAATATCGCACTTGCCGGAATGGAAGATAAGATTACGTTAATTTCGGGAGATGCGGCAGAAGTGTTGAAAGAACTTTCCGAAAGCTGGGATTTTATTTTTATGGATGCGGCGAAGGGACAGTATATTCACTTTATGCCGGAAGTAATGCGGCTTCTGGCCCCGGGAGGAATTTTAGTCTCGGACAATGTTTTGCAGGATGGAGATATTTTTGAATCCCGTTATGGGATTAAGAGAAGAAATCATACGATTCATAATCGCATGAGAGAGTATTTATATGCATTGACACATGATGAAGCGCTTGATACCGTGATTTTAGAAACAGGAGATGGCATGGCAATCAGTGTGAAAAAAGAATGAGAAGAAAGAAAGGGATAAGATGAGAAATACAGAATTACTCATACCGGCGAGTAGCTTAGAGGTATTAAAAACAGCAGTACTTTACGGTGCAGATGCCGTATATATCGGTGGGGAAATGTACGGACTTCGTGCAAAGGCCCGCAATTTTTCCAGAGAAGATATGGAGGCAGGCGTAAAGTTTGCTCATGAAAATGGAGTAAAAGTATACGTTACAGCTAATATTGTGGCGCATAATGAAGATTTAGAGGGAATCAGAGAGTACTTCAGGGAATTAAAAGAAATTGGCCCAGATGCCCTGATTATTTCTGACCCTGGCGTATTTATGATTGCCAGGGAAGAATGTCCAGACATTGAGCGTCATATCAGTACACAGGCAAACAGTACAAACTACGCAACTTATAATTTCTGGTACGCACAGGGAGCAAGCCGAGTTGTGGCAGCTCGTGAGCTTTCTTTAGCAGAACTTTCTGAGATTCGTGCCAACATTCCAGAAGATATGGAAATCGAAGCTTTTGTTCACGGTGCAATGTGCATTTCCCATTCCGGAAGATGCCTTCTCAGTAATTATTTTACTGGAAGAAATGCAAACATGGGAGCTTGTACACATCCTTGCCGCTGGAAATACTATGTCATGGAGGAAAGCCGTCCGGGCGAATATCTTCCAGTAGAGGAAAATGAGCGCGGCACATACATTTTCAATTCCAAAGATTTATGTATGATTGAGCACATTCCAGATTTGCTTGAAGCAGGAGTGGACAGTCTTAAGATTGAGGGCCGTATGAAGACAGCTCTTTATGTAGCAGCAGTGACAAGAACTTATAGAAGAGCGATTGATGACTACAAAACATCACCAGATTTATTTGAGAAGAATTTAGACTATTATCGAGAAGAGATTGCAAAATGCACCTATCGTCAGTTTACAACTGGTTTCTACTACGGAAAGACCGATGAGAATTCTCAGATTTATGATGCGAACACCTATATCAAAGAATATACTTACATCGGTATTGTACAGGATATTGATGAGAATGGCTGGTGTAAGATTTATCAGCGTAATAAGTTCTCTGTAGGTGAGATTATTGAAGTAATGCTGCCAGATGGAAGCAATAAAAATCTTCCAGTACTTGCGATGGAAGACGGCGACCGTAATTCAGTAGAATCTGCACCACATCCAAAGCAGGAGATTTGGATTAACTTTGGAGAAGCTTTGGAAAGAGGATTTCTGCTTCGTAGAAAAGAGTAGGAACAGTGGCCATCCTGTCATGCATATACTATAAGGAACACGGGTTTCGGAGCGTTGTATGCGGTCATTTAAGAAGCCATTAAAGGCGGAAGAAGAAAGATATTATCTTAAAATGTACCGTGACGGAGATGAGAAGGCGAAAGAAAAATTAATTGAGCATAATCTCAGGCTGGTTGCCCATATTGTAAAAAAATATAACTCACCAGACCGGGACCTGGATGACTTGATTTCGATTGGCACGATAGGATTAATTAAGGCAGTAAATACTTTTGATTTAAATAAAGGGGGGCGGCTTGTTACTTACGCGGCCAGATGTATAGAGAATGAATTATTGATGATGATTCGCCAGGAGAAAAAGATTTTGCGGGAAGTTTCGCTGTATGAACCGATTGGTACGGACCAGGAGGGGAATCATATCAGTCTTCTGGACATCATTTCAACAGAAGAAGCAGAACTCATAGAACAATATCTTCACAAATACTATCTAAGCCGTTTAGAACAGGAAGTGTTCCTTCTTACCGATGACCGAGAGCGGGAAATTATTTTAAAGCGTTATGGTTTATGTGGAAATGAACAACACACGCAAAAGGAAGTAGCGGCAATGATGGGAATTTCGAGATCCTATGTAAGCCGAATTGAGAAAAAAGCATTGGAGAAGCTCAGGAGCAGTTATGAGCAATACATGTAGCTTATCAGGTTAGGTATGAAAATGCTGAGAAGGATAAGGATTTATCTGGTGTTTTATGAGAATGAATATAACTGTTCAGAAATATGTATATTATTAAGGATGCAAAGGATAAGAAAGGGAATATTTATGCTGCAAATGTTATATCCAGATGAGTATCTGGACTCGACTTATACCATTGATTTTAAAAAGTTATATAAAGACGGATACCGGGGAATTTTATTTGATATTGACAATACGTTAGTACCTCATGGGGCACCGGCAGATAAGAGGGCGGTTGCTTTATTTAAAAAGCTAAGAGAGATTGGTTTTCAGACCTGCCTGATATCAAATAATAAAGAACCAAGAGTAAAAAGCTTTTGTGATAAAGTAGATTCTACTTATGTCTTTAAGGCAGGAAAGCCTCTGCCTGGAGGATATGAGGAGGGAATCCGGAGAATGAAAACAACAAAAGAAAATACCCTGTTTATAGGAGATCAGATTTTTACAGATGTATTAGGTGCCAAAAGAGCCGGACTTCATGCCATCATGGTTAAGCCGATTCACCCAAAGGAAGAGATACAGATCGTACTCAAACGATATCTGGAAAAAGTCGTCCTCTTTTTCTATTTCCGAAGCATAAGGAAAAAAAGTGTTGAAAAATAGAGGTATTTATTATAGAATAGATTAATGAATGATTTACTAGTGATTAAGGAGGAATTTCAGATATGATTTCTGCAGGCGATTTTAAAAATGGCTTAACTATTGAACTTGAGGGAAATGTTTACCAGATTGTAGATTTCCAGCATGTAAAACCAGGAAAAGGTGCAGCTTTTGTAAGAACGAAAATGAAGAATATTAAGAACGGTGGTGTTGTTGAGAAGACATTCCGTCCAACAGAGAAGTTCCCACCAGCACATATCGAGCGTACAGATATGCAGTATTTATATACAGATGGTGATTTATATTACTTCATGGATGTAGAGACATTCGATCAGATTGCATTAAACGAAGATATGATCGGTGATTCTCTTAAGTTTGTTCGTGAGAACGACATGGTTAAGATGATTTCTCATAACGGAGATATCTTTGCTGTAGAACCACCTATGTTTGCAGAGTTAGAAGTAACAGAGTGCGAACCAGGAGAGAAAGGTAACACAGCAACAGGAGCAACTAAGCCTTGTACAGTTGAGACAGGAGCAGTTGTATATGTACCTTTATTCGTAAATCTTGGCGATAAGTTAAAGATTGACACAAGAACAGGAGAATACTTATCCAGAGTATAATTTTTGTTCATTTCGAATTATCTTTATGAGGTTTCGGAACTATGCAATAAGTTAAAAGCAGGCGGAAATCATACCTTGATTTTCGCCTTTTTTACAGGAGGCAATTATGAGAAGAAAGAAAAAGTCGGGTGCTGGTAAGATGATTGCAGCAGTCGTTGTTGTAGTCATATTATTATGCGGCATTTTTGCAATTATGAGGAATCTTGCTTCACCAGCATCTGCAGATAATAAGGCAGGCAATAAGGAAGGTAATTCCGCAAAGGCAACAGAAGCTTCTACAGAAGCACCAGATAACAGTGTGCCAATGACAGGTTTAAAAGTTACAGCACCGGCAACAACTATTCGTGTTGGTCAGACCATGCAGTTAAAAATCAGCCATGAACCATCCAATGCTACAAATACAAAGCTTAAATGGAGCTGCAGCAAAGATGGAATGGTAACTGTAACAAAGGATGGCGTATTAAAACCAGGTAAGAATGCAGGTAAGAATACCGTAAAGGTAACTGCAACTGCAACAGATGGTTCTAAATTAAGCGCATCTTTTGATTTAAGAATTTATCCAGCTATAGACCCAAGTAAACCGATGGTAGCTATTACATTTGATGATGGTCCTAACCCAGAAACAACAACCCCAATGCTTGATGCATTAGAGGAGAATTATGCGAAGGCAACTTTCTTCTGTTTAGGACAGAATGCAGGTTATTATCCAGAAACAGTACAGAGAGAATATAACCTTGGTATGGAAGTTGGAACTCATACATACAGTCATGTTGTTCTTACAAGCTTAAGTGCATCTGCACTTGATAGCGAGATAAGCAAGTCAGTAGATGCAATCAATAAGGCAATTGGTGTTAAGCCATCCTTAATGCGTCCTCCATACGGAGCGGTAAATAAGACTGTATTATCCGCAGTAGGTGGCTACAACCTCTGCTGTATGAACTGGTCTCTTGATACAGAAGACTGGAAGACAAAGAATGCAGATGCTACTTATAATGAAGTTATGAAAGCGCAGGACGGAGATGTTGTATTGCTTCACGACATCCATGAGTATAACGTAGATGCGGTAAAACGATTCGTTCCAGACCTGATTGCGGAAGGATTCCAGTTAGTAACTGTACCAGAGCTTTATGAAGCAAGAGGAGAGACACTTGAGGCAGGAACAGTTCATTACCGCACTGATCCTACTACACAGGCAGGGACAGAGACAGCTCCGGCGGCTTCTACAGATTCCGCAGCAGAGAGTACGACAGCTTCAGAGTAAAAGAAACAGACATCAAAGGAGACGCTCCTAAAGAGAGAATAGAACCTATATTTGTGGCCTCGCAGCTCCGAGGTCACAAATATAGGTTCTATTCTCTCTTTAGGAGCTGACTTTGGCTGGGGTTGTTTGTAAGCTGTTGATTTATGCTTGTTTTGAAAGTGATGAATATTATCACAATATGCTGTGACGGTATACAGAATTGATTTGATGATGGTTAAGAAATGGCTGTTTATTATTAATATCATTCTTATGACGATTTAATTTCGTGAATTCAGCCACAGACAGAACTCTGTAGATAGCTTCCAGAGTTCGTCTGTTTTGCCATTTAAAAATTTATAGAAAGGAAATATATTATGAGTCAGAAAAATAAGGGAATCATCCTGATCATTATGTCTGCTTTTTTCTTCGCACTTATGAACATGATGGTTCGGCTTGCCGGGGATTTGCCATCAATTGAAAAAAGTTTTTTCCGTAATTTTGTTGCGGTATTTTTTGCGCTGATTGCGCTGAAAAGGTCAAATACACCAGTTCATGTACCGAAAGGTCAGCTTAAAAACCTGCTGATGCGTTCTGTCTGTGGAACACTTGGTATTTTATGTAATTATTATGCGATTGATCATCTGATGCTTGCAGATGCATCCATTTTAAATAAGCTGTCCCCGTTCTTTGCGATTCTTTTTTCTTTTATTCTTTTAAAAGAGAAAATACATCCATTTGCAGCAGGATGTGTATTTATTGCCTTTGTTGGAAGTTTATTTATCATTAAGCCGGGCTTTGCTTCTGTGACAGCCTTGCCTGCCTTTGTTGGCCTTTTAGGTGGGATGGGAGCAGGAATCGCCTATACTTATGTACGGAAGCTCGGAACAAACGGAGTAAAAGGACCGTTTATCGTCCTTTTCTTCTCCGCATTTTCCTGTATTGTGACATTACCATATCTTATATTTGACTTTCACCCGATGACACTTGCACAGCTTGGCTGCCTGCTTCTTGCTGGTTTATTTGCAAGCGGAGGCCAGTTCACAATTACTGCTGCCTATACCTGTGCACCGGCAGGAGAAATTTCCATCTATGATTACTCACAGATTATCTTCTCCACCGTTCTTGGATTTTTGTTTCTTAGACAGATTCCGGACATGTGGAGTTTTGTTGGATATGGTATTATCATCGCCGCTTCTGTTGCGATGTTCCTGTTCAACAACCGAAAGAGAGTGTAGTCTCTCTTTTTTTCGTTGTTCCTTTGCGTGATTTTTAGCTTTCTCGTAAATATCAAAAGCATCCTGATAACGAGGACTATAATCATTGTGATAACGGCCTTTGTTGTTCATGTAAAAACCTCCTTGGATGGACAGACAAACCGAAAAAAGATAGTATAATAGCAAATGTGACCTCGGAGCAAGTGTTGGATGCGAGCCAGTAAGCAAAACATTCAACACGCCGCGACTAAAGTCACATTTGTTATTATACTATCTTTTTCCGCTTCTGTCTTTGAATATCTGTAGGATGGGTTTATTACATGTTAAACATAGATGACTTCCGCGTTCTCCCTCAAATCCCCTCTACATTGATTCTAATTCATCGAAATCCTGCCACAGCCAGAAGCCATTGAAGCCAATAAGCCATATTTGTGGTCTCGGAGCAAGTGTTGGATGCGAGCGGGAAAGCGAACATTCAACGCGCCGCGATTAAAATCACAAATATGGCTTATTGGCTTCAATGGCTTCGTCTGTTTGTTCTTGATGAATTAAATCAAAAACCACTTGCGTGATAACTGGTGACATAGTATAGTTAATATGTTAAGAAAATGTCACAAAGAACAGCAGGAGGAAGAAGTATATGAACAGTCATTTAAGTAAAACAGAATACAGAATTATGGAGTATTTCTGGAGTACAGGGGGGAAGTATACTTTTGGGGAATTGATGAAGTATTTTAACGAGGAAGAAGATAAAAACTGGAAAAAACAGACGTTGAATACTTTTTTAAGTCGTTTGATTGACAAAGGGCTGCTAGAGAGAAAAAAAGAAGAGACAAAGGCATATTATGGGGCTGCACTGACAAAGGCAGAGTTTAAGCAGCGTAAGGCGAAAGCGATTCTTGAAGAATGTTATGAAGGCAAGATTAGTCATTTTATTGCAGCATTAACTGGAAATAATGCAATTACGAAAGTTGATGAAAAGGAACTGATCGCACATATTTTAGACAAGTAATAACAGACAGCTGGGGAAAGAGGCGATGAAAAAGGATGGTACTACAACTTGTGATGGATATGGCGGGGACATTTCCTATCTTAGGGTATCTTCTTATTAAAAAAATATTTAAGAAACACATGACGGCACAAAAATATATATGGATATTGCGATTATCTATTATTTTATATTTGTGTCCGTTTCAGGAATTTAAATATTTGATTCTTCCAGAAAAGTTATTAGAGCGATTTAATTTTGCTGATTTTTGGGGGATTGCAGGGAAGAAAATAAGTGGATTTGAAGTTGTAAATATTCCATCATTATTTGGGGATTATTATGTAACACCGAGAGGAATTTTTTTGGTAACAGTTATATGGTTCATTATTTGTACTATATTAGTTATATATTATTATGGAACCTATTTTTTTATAAAAAGGCAGATAAGGAAGAATGGAATAAAGACAGACTTCTTTTCTGGAAAAAGGGGAAAAGATATTGAGGTTTTTCAGACGGCAAAAGTGAAAACACCTTGTACAGTAGGATGGCTTCACCCGAATATTTTTATCCCGAAAAGAGATTATACAGTTAAAGAGAAGGAGTGGCTTCTCAGACATGAGATTACACATGTTCGGCATGGGGATACTTTCTGGAAGGCGCTTGCACTTCTTGTTTGCATTTTTCATTGGTATAATCCATTTGTGTATTATCTTTTTCAACAATATTCAGTGATGTGTGAATACTATTGTGATGCAGTATGTATGCAGAATAGTAATAAAGAGGAAAAAAAGAATTACGCAATTTTCCTCGTAAAGTCAGCAACTTTGACAATACCAAGACGGGGGTTGGCGATTGTGCAGGGACTTACGAATAATGGGGAAAAGATACAGGAACGAGTTGATAGAATTTTAGATGAAGATAAAAAGCCAGCAGGGAAGATACAGCTTTTTATAGCAGGAATTCTAACAGTAATGTGTCTGTGTAGTTTTATGACGATTTTTGTTTATAGTGCAACGCAGGAACAGGATGTGCCAGCCCAGGATAATACTTTTACAGAAGGGGAATGGGATTATTTTTATGGAGAAGATGTTTCGATGGGAGATGCGTCTCTTGACTTTAGTAAATCGACCATTTTATTTGAATCAAAGCAGGGAGAAATCACACCAGTTTTCCAGTCGAATTTAATGAATAATGGTTCTGATAAAGGCCAGAAAAAGGCACAGCAAAAGAGATGTAACCATGTTATGGAGGAGGGAACACTAAAGATTCATAAATCGAAAAAGAAAGGATGCCATATTGAAGCATATGAGGCGCAGCGATGTAAAAAATGTGGAATAGTAAAGAAGAATCAACTATCCTATGATACAGATTATGTAGTCTGCTCGCATGCTAAAAAGTAATATGATAGAAATTGTCGGGTAAAAATCAGAAAAGCACAGACATTGTAATAAAATCAGAAAAGTGATAAAGTGTACTATATAAAATAGTACGCTTTTCTTTTTTTGTAAAAATGCAACTTCTGGCATAAATTTTATGTCTATATTATAGAGAGAAAGCGAAGACTCATATATTTTTATGGAGATACAGGAGGAAAAGGTTATGTGGATAAGGAAGATTGGATTGGGAATACTTATAGGTGTAGTTTTATGCTCCGTGATGGTGAATGCAGAAGAAAGAAATAGCAGAAAAGCAGAGCCAATGACAGTAATGGAGAGGATGCGTGAAATTCCTCGCAAAATATATGGAAAGAAGAAAAGCAGAAATAAGATGCGGAAAGTGCCGGGGAAGTTTAAACTTCCGCCAGATGCCAGGATAGGAGATATTATAAAGACGAAAAGCGGGTATAAACAGATTATTGATATTTGGGGAAATGGAAAGTTTCGTCTAAAGTCTTTGGAAAAGAAATATTATAGGCAAAGGAAAACAAGAGTAAAAAAGAGATATAATTAGAAAATAAGAGATAATTTAAAATAAATATCTATATAAGCTGATTAATAAAAAAATAAGGATTTTTAGAACTTGCAATTATAAAAGAAAAAACATATTATAGGTATTAGCGATTAGCACTCAAATGAAATGAGTGCTAACAACATAAAAATCAAGAAGATAACAGATTTACAATTAATTTTGAATTAGGAGGCATTATATTATGAAGTTAGTACCATTAGCAGACAGAGTTGTATTAAAACAGCTGGAGGCAGAAACAAAGACAAAGACTGGTATTATTCTTACTAGCTCCGCACAGGAAAAACCACAGGAAGCAGAAGTAGTTGCTGTAGGTCCTGGAACAGAAGATGTGAAGATGGAAGTGAGCGTTGGACAGAAAGTAATTTATTCTAAATATGCAGGAACGAATGTAAAGATGGAAGAAGAAGAGTACATCATCGTAAAACAGAGTGATATTCTTGCAATCGTAGAATAATTCTAGTGTCAGCAGAATACAGATGATATTCTTTTCTGACAAGACATTAATCATTAGTCACATTTGACTGTTCAGATTCTATGAATTGTCAAGTGTGGATTGAAACAAGTAATCATAATTAATATTTTTGGTTAGTATATTTTTATATAGCAGGAGGAATCTTTATTATGGCTAAAGAGATTAAATATGGCGTAGAAGCCAGAAAAGCATTAGAAGCAGGTGTAAACCAGTTAGCAGATACTGTAAGAGTAACACTTGGACCAAAAGGACGTAACGTAGTTCTTGATAAGAGCTTTGGTGCTCCATTAATTACAAACGATGGTGTTACAATCGCAAAAGATATCGAATTAGAAGATCCATTTGAAAACATGGGTGCTCAGATTGTAAAAGAAGTTGCAACAAAGACAAATGATGTTGCTGGTGATGGTACTACAACAGCTACTGTTTTAGCACAGGCAATGATCAACGCTGGTATGAAGAACCTTGCAGCAGGAGCTAACCCAATCATTTTACGAAAAGGTATGAAGAAAGCAACAAATGCAGCAGTAGAAGCAATCGGAAACATGAGCGAGCAGGTTGGCGGCAAAGAGCAGATTGCTAAAGTTGCTTCTATTTCCGCAGCTGATGAGGAAGTTGGCCAGTTAGTAGCAGATGCTATGGAGAAGGTTTCTCAGGATGGCGTTATCACAATTGAAGAATCCAAAACAATGAAGACAGAACTTGACCTTGTAGAAGGTATGCAGTTCGATCGTGGATACATTTCCGCATACATGGCAACAGATATGGAGAAAATGGTTGCTGAATTAGATGATCCATATATCTTAATCACAGATAAGAAGATTTCAAACATTCAGGAAATCCTTCCATTATTAGAGCAGATTGTACAGAGCGGCGCTAAGTTATTAATCATTGCAGAAGATATCGAAGGCGAGGCATTAACAACATTAATCGTTAACAAGTTAAGAGGAACATTCTCTGTTGTTGGTGTAAAGGCTCCTGGATATGGTGACAGAAGAAAAGCAATGCTTGAAGATATCGCTATCTTAACAGGTGGTACAGTTGTATCTGAAGAAGTTGGCATCGAATTAAAAGATGCTACAATGGATATGCTTGGACGTGCAAAATCTGTTAAAGTTGAAAAAGAGAATACAGTAATCGTTGACGGTGCTGGAGATAAAGCAGCAATCAAAGCAAGAGTAGGACAGATTAAATCTCAGATTGAAGAGACAACATCTGATTTCGACAGAGAAAAATTACAGGAAAGATTAGCTAAATTATCTGGTGGTGTTGCAGTTATCCGTGTTGGTGCAGCAACAGAAACAGAAATGAAAGAAGCAAAACTTCGTCTTGAAGATGCTTTAGCAGCAACAAGAGCAGCAGTAGAAGAAGGTATCATCGCAGGTGGTGGATCTGCTTACATCCATGCAGCTAAAGCTGTAAAAGAGATGGCAAAAGAACTCACAGGTGATGAGAAGACTGGTGCAGAAATCGTTCTCAAAGCATTAGAGGCTCCTTTATATCACATCGCAGCAAACGCTGGACTTGAAGGATCTGTTATCATTAACAAAGTAGCAGAAAGCGAAGCAGGCGTAGGATTTGATGCGTTGTCAGAAACTTATGTAAACATGGTTGAATCCGGAATCATCGACCCTGCTAAGGTAACAAGAAGCGCATTACAGAACGCAACAAGCGTAGCATCTACATTGCTTACAACAGAGTCTGTAGTAGCAGACATTAAAGAGGATACACCAGCTCCAGCAATGCCAGCAGGCGGCGGAATGGGAATGATGTAATTATAAATTCTGGTTTGTGTAGCAAAACAAACAGACGCCGCTAAAGAAGCATAGCAATCGGATTGCCGGAAGAATTATTAAGAAGAAGCCCTAAAAAATTCAATAAATTTTTTAGGGCTTCTTTTTCATATTTTTTGAGCAATCTGATAGAATATATACAGCGGCTGTCTATTTCTAATCCGGCAAATCTTTTAAAACATAAATTCTGACTTTACTTCAGCAGCCAAAGACAGCTCTCAGTAAATAAAAAACCTATATTTGTGGCCTCGGAGCAAGGGTTGGATACGAGCGTGTGTAAGCGAGTATTCAACCCGCAGCGACTAAAGTCACAAATATAGGTTTTTTATTTACTGAGAGCGTCTCCTTTGCCTGCGCAAATCAGAATTGCCTTTTTGGTTAAAAGTTGGTAGAATATTTTTGAAGGTATTATTTATATGAGGTGTTTATGAAAAGAAAGATAATATTATTGTTAGTAACTCTCTGGATAAGTATTTTCATAATCAGTGGCTGCAGTATGATGCCACATCTGAATGCTTCTGCCCAGACGGTGATTGATACGAAAAAGGAACTGCTTGCAGAGATTGAAAATGCGCTTTCTAGTGGAAAGACGAAGATTTCTTTTGTGACAAGTGATCTTGATCAGACAGATTTTGATACGCTGAATCAGAATATAGAAGGTTTTTATGGTGTGGTAAAGGAATATCAGATAAAGAGTGTAAAGTTTTTGAATAAGTCTTATGTGACGTTAAATTGTGAGATTAGTGATAATTATTATGTGGAAAAAGCCTTTTTTGATGAGGAGGATATTCCAGAAGAACGAGATAAAGCAAGGGATTTGTATGAAGCTTGTAAAAGTTTTCTTACCAGTTTACAAAGTAAGAAGCGAAGTGATTATGAAAAGGAAAAGCTGATTCATGATTATATTGTGAGTAATGTTGCATATGGATATCCAGGTGGAAAGAAAGAGCCGGAAGGAGATGCCTATAGTGCATATGGTGCTCTGGTTTTAAAGAAAGCGGTATGTAATGGTTATGCAGAGGGGATGAAGCTGCTTTGTGACCTTTCTGGTGTGACCTGTAAGATGATTTCTGGGACAGCAGATGGAGAAAAACATGCCTGGAATTTGATAAAGCTTGATAAAGAGTGGTATCATGCAGACCTTACCTGGGATGACCCGGAACCGGATGAGACTTCCCGTATTATGTACACTTATTTTAATGTGGATGATACACAGATGAAAGCAGACCATAAATGGAATGCGGCATTGTATCAAAAGGCAGAAGGAAACGAATATAATTACTATAGAAAAAAAGATTTACTTTGTGAGGATTATAAAAGTTTTCGTAGTAAATGTGAGGATATTTTGGAGGAAAAAAGTCCAAATAGTATTCAGTTTATGGTGAAAGATTATGACCAGGATACGTATTCAGATGATAATCTTCAGTTTATTCTTCGGTATAGCGGCGCTTCTTCGCTACGGATGCAGATTGCGGGAAAAACTCCCTATACGATGTTATATTTTAAGCTTCAATATTGATAAGTGATAAATTACAAATTATATGGCGGAAAAGGACGTAAATTATAATATTTTAAAATAACAAAAATAAGTGTTAAAATAGATAATAAGAATAAACCTGCAGTATAGATAAAAAGGTAATAAGAAGAGATAATATTAGGCAAAAACAGATAATAAAGAAAGATAGTAGGACAAGGACAGATATACAGCTAAAGAAAGGTAGAGAAATGACAAAAGAACAGTTTATTATGGAATTAGAACAATGTCTGCAGGGCGAAGTGTCTGCATATGAATTATCTGATTCATTAACGTATTACAGACAGTATTTTGAGGATGAGATTCGTAATGGAAAAAGTGAGGAACAGGTCGTTGAAGAGTTAGGAAGTCCAAGACTTATTGCCCGCTCTATTATTGATGCGCACGGAATAGAGGAAAGTGCTTCTGGTAATTCCGATTATGGAGATAATTCTTATGGAAGTGGTTATGCACAGAATGATAGTTCCTACCGTAGCTATGGAGATGCATATTCTGACAGAAGAGATATCGAAAACAACAATCAGAAGGGAGCTTTGCAGAGTGCCGGTAAGATGATTATGACAATTATTATTTCCGCACTGGTATTTTTCATTGTATTATTTTTATTGCGGGCATTGTTGCCGCTTGCAGTGATAATTATTGCAGCAGTTTTGATTGTACACCTGATTCGAGGATAATATTCAAGAATTCCTAGATGATGTGATTAGAGCAAATGATAGAGGGAAACAGGACAGAAAAGAGGGTTTGATATGACAAGGGAAGAAGTATTGGAAAAAGTATCAAAGAAACGAGAAGAATTTATCTCCTGGTATCATGAATTTCATCAGATACCGGAACTTGGATTTGAAGAAAAAGAAACAACAGAATTAATCTGTGAGAAGCTTACCGGGATGGGGATTCATCCACTTCGATTAGATCCAACAGGGGTAACTGCCTATGTCGGCCCACATGATGCTTATACAGTAGGTCTTAGAGCAGATATTGATGGCCTTAGGGTTTCAGAAGATACAGATTTGCCATTCCAGTCAAAGCATCCTGGAAAGATGCATGCCTGCGGACATGATGGTCATATTACAGGCTTGTTAGGAGCAGCTTCTATTTTAAAAGAAATGGAATCTGAACTGACTGTCCGTGTCAAATTAATTTTTCAGCCGTCTGAAGAAAATACAAAAGGTGCAAAGCAGATTATTTCCCAGGGAATATTAGAAGATGTTGATGAAGTGTTTGGCCTGCATCTCTTTTCCGATATAAAAGCAGGAGAGATTTCTGTGGAGCCGGGAGCCAGAATGGCACAGACAGATCGTTTTACTATCACTTTCATCGGAAAAGGTGGTCATGCCGCAAAGCCACATCAATGTGTGGATGCTACCGTTATGGCTGCTGACTTTGTAATGAATGTACAGACAATTGTAGCAAGAGAGCTTGACCCGATTGAGGGAGCGGTTGTGACAGTTGGTTCCTTAAAATCGGGAACGCAGTATAATATTATTTCCGGTAAGGCAGTCTTAGAAGGAACTTGCCGAAGCTATTCTGAAGACGTAGCACAGCACTTACAGGATGCCATTCGAAGAAGAGCAGAAGCAGTAGCAGACAGCTACGGCGGAAACGTAAAGATTGCCTATGAACAGGGCTCTCATCCACCAGTACTTAACGATGCAGCACTTTCCCGCCGAATCGCAGACGAAGCGGAACAGCTATTAGAGAATAGAAAGCTTGTCCATATCGCGCCATTAATGCTTGGAGAAGATTTCTCCTGGTATCAGAAGGAAGTGCCGGGTGTATTTGCCTTCGTAGGCTGTGGCACACCGGGAAGAAAGTGCTATCCAAATCATCATCCGAAGTTTGAAGTTGAAGAATCTGCACTTTCAGATGGGGTGTTGTTGCATTTGGCGGCGGTGGTTTCGGCGATGCATCGGGAGAAGGAAGAGTAGAATGCATAAAATATAAAGAATGCCTTGTTAAGAAAAAAGATTGTAAAATCTCTTGATATCTTTGTAAAGAAAAGTGAAGAAAAATGTTTAAAATGTTGCAAAAAAGTATTGACAGCTTTCATGCCTTATAGTATAATGAAACTCGTTGATGACGTGGGATCTTAGCTCAGCTGGGAGAGCATCTGCCTTACAAGCAGAGGGTCACAGGTTCAAGTCCTGTAGGTCCCACTTATTTTTTGTCAACATTAAGTATGGCGGGATAGCTCAGTTGGCTAGAGCACGCGGTTCATACCCGCGGTGTCGCTGGTTCAAATCCAGTTCCCGCTATTTTTTATTGCAATTTTTTGTTTGTAATGGCAGACAGACGCAAACGAGAAAAGGTTACTATGTGAAAATCCTTCGTATCACTGCACTTAAACTGCTCGACCGCAATTTAAGTTTGATTTAAGGCGCATTTTTCACATAGTAACCTTTTCTCGTTTTCCGTCTTTCATAAATTTAAAAGAAAAACTTTTCTCCCCTTCCCCAATGTGGTACACTGATAGAAGACAAAATAGAAATCCGTATTTGCGGAGTTTGGAGGCGAGACATTGTGAGAATTGGAAATGGTTATGACGTACATCGTCTGGTAGAAAATAGAAAGTTAATCCTTGGCGGAGTGGAGATTCCTTATGAAAAGGGACTTCTTGGACACTCTGATGCGGATGTTCTGCTTCATGCAGTGATGGATGCACTTCTTGGAGCGGCGGCACTTGGAGATATCGGAAAGCATTTTCCAGATAATGACCCTGCATATGAGGGAGCGGACAGTATGAAACTTCTTGAAGAGGTTGGAAAGCTGTTACAGGAAAAGGCTTATTTTATTGAAAATATTGATGCGACAGTGATTGCACAAAGACCGAAGCTTGCTCCATACATTCCAGAGATGAAAAAAAATATTGCAAGAGTTCTTGGTATTCAGGAAGGGCAGGTTAATGTAAAGGCAACGACAGAAGAGGGACTTGGATTTACCGGGGAAGGTCTTGGTATTTCAGCGTCAGCTGTTTGTCTGCTTTCAGAGATTCAGAATTATGTTGGTGCGGATGTTTTGATGGAAGACAGAGACTGTGCAGGCTGCGGCGGCTGTGCAAGATTTGGAGGCTTCAGAAATGATAGTCTGGGATGATGGAACGAAAAAGCAGAGAGTTTATGAGATATGGGAAGATAATTTTCATGACCCAGTATCTTATGCGAACTTTTATTTTAATGAAGTATATGGAAAAAATGAAGTTTTGCTGAATGAGGAAATGTCAGCGGATGAGAACCTTGTGAAGGGGATGCTGCATTTAAATCCATATACACTTCATGTAAAAGGACAGCCAGCAGAGGCGAAGTATATCGTTGGTGTGGCAACGGATGAAGAGTACAGAAGACAGGGCGTGATGCGGGAACTCCTTGTAAAGACTTTTCAGGAGCTTCGTAGCAGAGGTGAGTTGTTTACTTATCTGATGCCAGCAGACGAAAACTATTATCTGCCATTTGATTTTCGTTTTGGAATGGCTCAGGTAGAGCAGGAATTGGAATATTTGCCAGAACTGCGTAAGGAGACTGAAAAACAAGCGAAAGATATAATAGAAAAAGATTCGAAAGATAGTATTGATGCAAAACAGGAAAGTGTTGCAAAAAATAAAGAAGTCTTATTAAAGAAAGAAGAAGTAGAACAGGAAAGCCAGCCAGAAGAATGTCCGATAAAAGAGGATATATTAGGAGATAATAAAAACAAAAGAGAATCTTCATTTGAAAAATATACCTTTAAAACAGAACTTCCCGATGCAGAACTTGAAACACTTGTTGCACAGGAAAATGTGATTAAAGATACCCTGTTTGACATTTTCACAGAAATTTCTGTCCCTTATATCCGAAGAATGGAAAAAGAGGTGGAGAGTGATTACGGACAGGTGATCTATGTTTTTGATGGGGAATCTTATGTCGGCAGAGCTGCAGTAGGAGCAGAGGACAGCTATTTTGTTCTTTCGCAGGTGTTTTGTGCAGATGCTTCTAAGAGGGAAAACTTTTTAGAGCAGGTTATTTTATATTGTGAAGAGAAATATCACTATAACCGATATCAGCTTATACTTGACCCGTCCTGGAAAGATATCACAACAAAAATAGGTTTATATAGAAATTTTCGTTTTATGCCAGCAAAAAGGGTGAAGAAGATTATGTTCCGTCTGCTAAATATAGAAGAACTTTCTAAGTTTTTAGAATGTAAAATAGAAACGCTAAAGGAAACCAGCGAAACAGAAAAGGAGAAGGCGGGGGCAAAGATTTGTGAAGCCGACAACTGTGGAACGAATAGTGAGGAAAATGATGTTTGTAAATCTGATAATTGTGAAGCATATACCTATAGAGAAGATATCTATATAGAAGATAAGTATTTAGAAGAACAGAGCGGAGTGTATCATTTCTCGCTAAAAGATGGAAAGGTTTCTATCACAAAAACAGAGACTATAAAAACAGATGGTATGCAGAGCGTTTCTATTGCGGCTCTTACAGACTATCTTTTTGGCAAGAAAGAAGAAAGTATTGATAGCTGTGAAACTTTAACAGAAGAAGGAAAAATGCTTTTGAAAAACATTTGCCCGCTTTCTGAGAATTGTATTATGGAAATTGTCTGATGAATGCATTTTTAATGAAAAGGATTATTCCTGTAAAATGAGTTCACTTACGGTTAAAAGATGCAAATAATAATATTAGATAGCTAACATTTTTTGATTTATTATTGACAAAAGCAGGAAAATTGAATAGACTAAAAAGTACGTGAATAAAGACGGCGGAAGGCTTCGTCTCTCCGGGGAGACGGAGCTTTTTCATTGATAAAGGAGGAATAACATGAAGCTGTATAATACACTTACCAAACAGAAGGAAGAATTCGTTCCAGTACATGAGGGAAAGGTTGGAATGTATGTTTGTGGACCTACAGTATATAACTACATTCATATCGGTAATGCCAGACCAATGATTGTGTTTGATACGGTAAGAAGATATTTTGAATATAAGGGATACGATGTAAATTACGTTTCTAACTTTACAGATGTTGATGATAAAATTATTAAAAAAGCAAACGAAGAGGGCGTTCCTGCATCTGAGATTTCAGAACGTTTTATTGCAGAGTGTAAAAAGGATATGGAGGGGCTTAATATCGAGCCTGCCACACATAATCCAAAAGCAACCGAAGAAATTGACGGAATGATTGCCATGATTTCTACATTAATTGAAAAAGGTTATGCTTATGAGAAGAACGGCACTGTATATTTCCGTACTCGTAAGTTTAAAAATTACGGACAGCTTTCTAAGAAGAATCTTGATGATATGAGAGCAGGAATCCGTATCGCAGTAAGTGATGAGAAAGAAGATGCGATGGATTTCGTATTATGGAAGCCAAAGAAAGAGGGCGAACCTGCATGGGTATCTCCATGGGGTGAAGGACGTCCAGGCTGGCATATCGAATGTTCTGAAATGTCTAAGAAGTACATTGGTGATACAATCGACATTCATGCAGGCGGAGAGGACTTAGTATTCCCTCATCATGAGAATGAAATCGCACAGAGCGAAGCATGCAACGATGAAAAGTTTGCAAATTACTGGATGCATAATGCATTCTTAAATATTGATAATAAGAAAATGTCCAAATCTGCCGGAAACTTCTTTACTGTAAGAGAAATCAGTGAAAAGTATCCATTACAGGTTATCCGTTTCTTCATGTTAAGTGCACACTATAGAAGTCCATTAAATTTCAGCGATACGTTAGTAGAAGCTTCTAAGAATGGTCTTGAGAGAATCCTCACAGCAATTGACCATTTAAGGGAAGTGATCGCAGCAGCTCCAGAAGGAGAACTTAACGTAGAAGATCAGAAGAACTTAGAAGAGGCAAATGCATTAAAAGCGAAATATGAAGCAGCTATGGAAGATGACTTCAACACAGCCGATGCAATCGCTGCAATCTTTGAACTTGTAAAACTTGCTAACGTTACAGCAGAAAGCGGAAGCAAAGCATATGCACAGCAGCTTCTTGACATAATCGTACAGCTTTGCGATATTCTTGGTATTATCACAGAGAAAAAAGAAGAACTTCTTGATGATGATATTGAAGCATTGATTGAGGAAAGACAGGCAGCAAGAAAGGCAAAGAACTTTGCCCGCGCCGATGAAATCCGTGATTTATTAGCAGATAAAGGAATCATTCTTGAAGATACAAGAGCAGGTGTCAAATGGAAACGTGCTTAAAAGGAATTGCAGAACATTTTCCATTAACAGAAAAAGAGCTTCGGGGATACTCATCCCTGGGGCTTGCCTATATCGGGGACTGTATTTATGAACTGTTTGTCCGCACAATGGTTGTGACAAAGGGAAACGATAAGGCAAACCATTATCACCAGAAGACAATCAGCTATGTTAATGCGGCGGCACAGACAGCGATGATGGAGACAATCAAGCCTTTGCTTACCGATGAGGAAAAGGCAGTTTTTCGCCGCGGAAAGAATGCGAAATCTCCATCACCTGCAAAGAATCAGTCCAGCCACGATTATCATATCGCCACTGGATTTGAAGCATTAATGGGATATTTATACCTTTCCGGACAGATGGAGCGGTTAGAGGAATTAATCCGAATTTGTTTGTCGGATGCAGATAATTTATAATTAAAAGATAGAAATGAGGAAAAATATGGCATACGAAGAGTGTACTGTTGTCGGACGTAATGCGGTAATGGAAGCATACCGCTCCGGCAAAACAATTGATAAATTATTTATTTTAGATGGCTGCCAGGATGGTCCGATTAAGTCAATCCTTCGCGAAGCCAGAAAGAGAGATACATTAATCAAGTTTGTCTCCAAAGAAAAATTAGACTCTTTATCTTTCCACGAAAAGCATCAGGGTGTTGTTGCAATCGCAGCCGCTTACGAATATGCAACCGTAGAAGATTTGTTCAAAAAAGCAGAAGAAAAAGGAGAAGCTCCATTCTTCATTCTCTGCGATGAAATCGAAGATCCACATAACTTAGGAGCGATTATCCGTACCGCAAACCTCGCAGGCGCACACGGCGTGATTATTCCAAAAAGACGTGCAGTAGGACTTACCAGTACCGTTGCAAAAGTATCTGCCGGTGCATTAAACTACACACCAGTAGCCCGCGTAACAAACCTTTCCAGAACAATTGATGAACTCAAGGACAAAGGTATGTGGTTTGTCTGCGGTGACATGGGTGGAGAACTCATGTATGATCTAAACCTTACTGGTTCTATCGGTCTTATCATCGGAAACGAAGGAAATGGTGTAAGCCGCCTTGTCAAAGAAAAGTGCGACTACATTGCTTCTATCCCGATGAAGGGAGATATTGATTCCCTGAATGCTTCTGTAGCAACGGGAGTACTTGCCTTTGAAATCGTGAGACAGAGAATGGGGAAATAGTTCTGAGTAGTTCTGGTTTAATTCGGTGACAGACAGACACCCTCGAAGAAAAAAGATACCCTATATTTGTGACTTTAGTCGCGGCGGTTTGAATGCTCGCTTTATGCGCTCGCATTCAAACCTTGCTCCGAGGCTACAAATATAGGGTATCTTTTTTCTTCGAGGGCTGGCTGTTTCTTAATGAATTAAATCACAAATTTCTGTTTATCGGAAATTCATCTTTTTAAAGTCGTTAACATCCCTCTCTCTGCGGAATTCCTGCTTCTTCACCATCGCCACCATCTCAGGTTCTTTCTTCGCCGTATAAGCAAGAGCGCGGTAATGTTTTAACACATTCTTTCGAAACATTGGTGTAATCTCCGCATAGTTTGCAAACTGTTCAATAACTTTTTTGTTAAAAGACTGATGTTCCTGAAAATATGCCGCAGCATCTTTTGTAAACTGGTGATGCATTTCTTTTTCTTCTGGTGTATTTAAAGCAGCAATGATCATCTCATTCTTCATATCACAGGAAAATGCCTGCAATTTCTTTAAAGAAATGCGATGACGAATCATAGTGAGTTTTAAATAGCGATACCAGGTATTACGGAACTTGATATAGTATTCGCTCACTCCACCATCGTAAACGTCAAGACCTTTACAGAAGTTGTAGTTTCTCTTCATGTATGTATAGTCAAAGAGAATATTCTGTACGAGATAACTGATAAAATATCCTGCCCGGTAAAGTGGGGAGGTGTACTTATCATAGTAAAGATAATCATCAAAATCGACATTCAGTTTTTTGATATTCTTAAACTTGATGTAATGATAAATGCGGTAAGTAACATACACAAGAATAATAATACCGATAAATGCGGCGCGATAAAGATTACGATGTACGCCGGACATAAAAACTGAGCGTGAAAGACCATAGATAGCGGCAGCACAGGCAGCTACAATGGTAGCAAACATTTCAAACATAGCACACATTCCTTTCTTAATTGTATATTATCATATCGTATTTTTTGTAAAAAAACAATCGTTTTATATGATGTGTTCCTGTAAAAAATTAATAAAAATAGAGGGGATATGAAAACAAAATATGGCAAGGTATGATAGGAAGAGGGCAAAATGCTATTGACCTTTGCTTCAAAATACGATATGATAATATACAAACATATGTTTGTAAGAGGAGGACGAAGATGAGAAAGATAAAAATACTTTTGTTATCATTATTACTTGCATTCTGTATGGCAGGATGCAGTGAGGGCAGTTCTGTTGCAATTTCAGGAAGCGGAGATGAAACGGCTGGTAAGATAAGCCAGAATGGTTCTGGTATGGAGGTACATTTTATTGATGTGGGACAGGGGGACTCTACCTTAATAAAGGTCGGAGGCCATGCGATGCTTATTGATGCAGGAGACAACAGCGAAGGAACAGCGGTACAGTCTTATCTAGATAGTCAAAATGTGGAGAAGATTGACTACGCTATAGGTACCCATCCTGATGCGGATCATATCGGCGGGCTTGATGTTGTTGTTTATAAGTTTGATTGTAAAAAGGTCTTTATGCCGGATGTCACCTCGGATACGAAGACATATGATGATGTTGTGCAGGCATTAAAGTCTAAGAACCAGAAAGCGCAGGCTCCGAAGCTTGGCAAGACATATTCTTTAGGAGATGCAACATTTACGATAATTGCACCGGTAAAGGATTATGGAGATGATACCAATGACTGGTCGATTGGAATTTTGCTCCAATATGGTAAGAATCGTTTTCTATTTACAGGAGACGCAGCAAAGCAGGCAGAAGACGATATGATAGATACAGGAGAAGACCTTTCTGCCGATGTTTATAAAGCATCCCATCACGGAAGTAAGACTGGTTCCAGTGATGATTTCCTTGATAAAGTGAGTCCTGCATATGCTGTCATTAGCTGTGGTGAGGGGAATAAGTACGGTCATCCATCCGCACAGACGTTAAATAACTTCCGAAGCCGAGGTATTAAGACTTTCCGCACCGATAATCAGGGAACAATTGTAGCCTACAGTGATGGAAGTGATATTACATGGAATGCTTCACCAGATACAACATGGACACCAGGCGAGCCAAAAGGTTCTTCTTCTAGTTGGAGTACAGCCTCAAAAAAGGGTTCTGTTAAGGATAGTGCAGGTAAAACAACTTCTAAGACTTCCTCAAAAAAGACTACAGCAAAGAGTACTACAGATAAGGCATCCTCAAAAACTTCATCGAAAAAAACTACAGAAAGTACAGCAAAAAATACTTCCAAAAATAAGGTATCCTATGTTATAAATGAAGACACAGGCAAGTTTCATCTTTCAACCTGCCGTTTTGTAAAGCAGATGAATGAGGAGAACAAAGTCATATCTTCAAAAAGCAGAGATATTTTAATAAAAGAAGGCTACGAAGCTTGTAAAGTATGCAAACCATAAGTAAGCAGAAAATAGTTTTTCTTTAGAATATTTTGGGATAAATAGTAAGTAAATTTTACTGATATGAAGTTAAATTTAGGTCGGCATTTAAGGTTTGACAGGCTTCCATGTGATTTACTGACTGTGAATTGAAACTAAATGATAAGTGAAATGCTCTGCGAAGTGAATTTTAAGAAGATTAATAAGATATATAAGGAGCAATTTATGAAAGACGGAAAAAGTATCGTTTTAATCGGGATGCCCGGTGTAGGAAAAAGTACAATTGGTGTTATTTTAGCAAAAGAGATAGGTTATCAGTTCCTTGATGCAGACCTTCTCATTCAGGAACAGGAAGGAATGCTGTTAAAAGATATTATCGCAACAAAGGGACATGATGGATTCCTTGCAGTAGAGAACCAGGTAAACCGCGAAGTCAATGCAAAGCATTCTGTCATCGCTACAGGTGGAAGTGCAGTATATTGTGAAGAAGCAATGCTTCATTACAAAGATACCTGCCAGATAATTTATCTTCGTTGCCCATATGAGATTCTATCCAAACGACTTGGAGATTTAAAAGGAAGAGGCGTAGCCTTAAAAGATGGTCAGACTTTACTTGACCTTTTCGAAGAGAGAAGCGTACTCTACGAGAAATATGCTGACTTGATCATAGACGAAGGTGATAAGGGAATTGAAGAAACATTGGAGATTTTGAAAGAAAAACTGAGTTAAGGATAAACAGACGACCATGCTAAAAGGGCATTTGTAGAGAAGATAAAAGTTTCAGTTTCAAACTGCCCACCAGCTGTTTAATTCACCTTTTCCATTCACAGCACAGAAGTCATTGCCCCTAATAAGGCATATTTGTGGTCTCGGAGCAAGTGTTGGATGCGAGCGCATAAAGCGAACATTCAACGCGCCGCGACTAAAATCACAAATATGCCTTATTAGGGGCAATGACTTCGTCTATTAGTTGCTCCAAATCATTAATCAGCCCTTTTTCCCTGTTTGGGAAATTTTCCACACTAACGCTTTTCAAAAAACAGGAAATCCACTGTACTAAACCTTTTCACAAATAAGGAAATCTGGCATATAATTAATTTTCAGAAAGGCCGAAAAAGCACGTATTAAAAAAGCGGGTAATCCTTACTATAATGGCATTGTAAATCAAAAGTGCTTAAGTACTTAAAAATCAGACAGGAAAGATTTGAAAAGTATATTTAAAAAGGAGGATTACATGATGAATGAAAATTGGCTGGGATTAGACGGACAGGTGGTTATTGTAACAGGTGGTGCTTCCGGTATCGGAAAACATGTAGTAGATACTCTTGTAAAGGTTGGGGCAAATGCAGTTGCCGTTGACCTTAATGTAAAAACAGGAGATGAACTTGACGGCGCTTACTGTGTACAGTGTAATGTTACAGACCCAGAAAGCGTAAACCAGATGGTGCAGGCCGTTCTTGAAAAATATGGAAAGATTGATGCATTAGTAAATAATGCAGGAATTAATCTTCCAAGATTACTTGTTGATGTAAAGGGAGAAAAGCCAGAATACGAGTTAAATGAAGATTCTTTTGGAAAGATGTTCGCAGTTAATGTAAAAGGTGTTTTTCTCTGTGCACAGGCAGTTGCAAGAGAACTTGTAAAACAGGGACATGGAGTTATCTTAAATATGTCCAGTGAATCTGGAAAAGAAGGTTCTCAGGGACAGTCAGCATATTCTGCTACAAAGGGTGCTGTAGACAGCTTCACTCGTTCCTGGGCAAAGGAACTTGGAAAGTACAATGTACGAGTTGTTGCATGTGCACCGGGAATCATGGAAGCAACAGGTCTTCGTACCACAGCTTACAATGAAGCTTTAGCATATACAAGAGGGGTAAAACCAGAAGATTTATCCACAGATTACAGTAAAGTAATTCCAATCGGAAGAGACGGAAAGCTTGATGAAGTAGGAAGTCTTGTAGCATACCTCGTATCGGATCAGGCAAGCTACATCACAGGAACAACAGTTAACATTTCTGGAGGAAAATCCAGAGGATAATCTGCTTGACATAATATGTATCAGAGCATTTTTTAAACAAGCTCAGGGGAATATCTGCTGTAGCTGTCTTTACAGTAGATTTCCCAGAAACATATTTATGGAAAGGGAAGAGAGAAGGAGGTTCGCTATGATAAAAATAGCACTTGTAATTGGATTGGCATTTGTCATCCAGTTTGTGTTAAGCAGTTTTCAGATGAAGAATTTCAACAATGAATTTGTTCGGTTAAGACGGAAGGGCAAGGTCGCAATTGGCAGAAAGTCGGGAGGATTCCATGCAGGGGCAATCGTAATGTTTCGCATAGATGAAAAGGGGATTATTCAGGAATCGAGAAAGATAGAAGGAACGACATTTCTTGCCAGAGTAAAAGATTTTCCGGGATTTGAAGGACGTTATGTTGGAGATTTATCTGTAAATGATGTGGGAAAAAGTCATAAGAATCTGAGAAAAGCCGTAGAGGACGCAGCACTAACCTATAAAAAATACATGGCAGGGGAAGAGATAGCGCAGCCTCCTTCTAATTTCCAGAAAGCAGGCAATGTGGTAACAAATCTATTTAATCGACGCGCAGGAGCGTAAAGAGGGAGGTAACTATGAATATTTTAGTTAAATTGGCTTCAGGATTTATGAATCTTTTTACCTTAGGTGGAGAACAGTTTGTAAGCTGGGTTACAGGAATTATTCCAACAGTCCTGATGCTGTTATTATTAATGAATGCGATCATCGCATTAGCAGGTGATGAATCTGTAAATAAACTTGCAAGAGTATGTACCAAGAATCCGATTCTTCGTTATCTTGTACTTCCATTTGTATCTGCATTTATGTTAGGTAACCCAATGGCTCTTTCCATGGGTAAATTCATGCCAGAATTTTATAAACCAGCATACTATGCTTCCGCTACATATCACTGTCATACAAACAACGGTATTTTCCCACATATTAATGCATCTGAACTTTTTGTATGGCTTGGAATTGCAAATGGAATCTCTACTTTAAAATTAGATACAACACCTTTAGCAGTACGTTATCTTTTAGTTGGTCTTGTAGCAAACTTTATTTCCGGATGGGTAACAGAGTTTACAACAAGATATGTAGAAAAACAGCAGGGTGTAAAACTTAGCCGTACATTAAAAACATCAGAAAATTAAAGGAAACGATAGAGGGAGGAACGGAAATGTCAGAATTAAGAGCAATCAGGATTGAAAGAGGTCCGCAGGGATTTGGTGGTCCACTTATTATTCGTCCAACAGAACAGAAAAATAAAGTTATGTACATTACTGGTGGTGGAACTGCACCAGAATGTCTTAAAAAAATCGTAGAACTCAGTGGTATGACACCGGTAGATGGCTTCCACGGTTCTGCACCAGAAGAAGAACTTGCCATGGTTATTGTAGACTGTGGTGGAACACTTCGCTGTGGTATTTATCCACAAAAAAGAATTCCTACGGTAAATGTAATGCCAGTTGGTAAATCTGGTCCACTTGCTAATTTTATTACAGAAGATATTTATGTATCTGCAGTTACTTCTAAACAGATTTCTCTTGCAGAAGAGGGAGAGGCAGTGCAGGCTGCAGAAGTTTCCGAGAAAAAAGAAGAAAAAGCAGTGAAATTTAATGCAGATCAGAAAGTATCAGAAACACTTGCAGCACAGGAAAACAAATCTATCATCACAAAAGTAGGTTTAGGTGTTGGTAAGTTTGTAAATACCTTTTATCAGGCAGGCCGTGATGCCATTCAGACATGTATCACAACACTTCTTCCATTCATGGCATTTGTATCTTTACTTGTAGGTATCATCAATGGTTCTGGTTTTGGTAACGCATTTGCCAAACTGTTAACTCCATTAGCAGGAAATGTTTTTGGACTGGTTGCTCTTGGTGTAATCTGTTCTATCCCAGGTTTATCCGCTTTACTTGGACCAGGTGCCGTTATCGCACAGATTGTCGGAACATTAATCGGAACAGAGATTGGAAAGGGAACAATCGCTCCACAGCTTGCACTTCCAGCCCTTTTCGCAATCAACTGTCAGGGCGCATGTGACTTTATCCCGGTAGGTCTTGGACTTGCGGAAGCAGAGCCTGAAACCATCGAAGTTGGTGTACTTTCCGTTATGTATTCCAGATTCTTAACAGGCTGGATTCGAGTGTTGATCGCGTATGCAGCAAGCTTTGGATTATATGCATAAGTAGGGTAAGAAGAGAATATAAGATGTATTTCGGGAATCTTTCTCACAATTGATTTTGTGGGAAAGTTCCAAAAGTACATTAGAGCGTGTTTGAAAAATCATTCCTGCAATCTGCACATCTTGCAGAAAGCATTTTTCAAACACCTTCTGGGAAGTTAAAAAGAAAAACTATTTTGGTATAGTAAAAAATTTATAGTAAAGAAAATTTGCAAAGAAAGTTTACAAATAAGATTTATAAATAAGTATGTAGATGAGGCTGCAAATGAAACGATAAAGAAGATTGTAATAGAAAAAATGTAAAAATTAGCTCTGTAATGTATTGGAGAATGTGTTACAATGTAAAGGGAGCAAAGTGTAGAAAGGACAGAAAAATCATGGCTGTAATTTATGAGAATAAAGTAAAAGAACTTGGAAAAGATATTATGATGATGAACGGAGGAGACTTCATTATTATTTTTGGAGACAGCGCTCCGGCAGAACTTAGAGATTATTGCTATTCTGTAGATGTGAATCCAATAAATGGAGAAATCAAAGCAGGACAGACATTAAAGATTGATGAAAATGAATATAAGATTACCTGCGTAGGAGAAGAAGCGCCGGTAACACTCGCAGGTCTTGGTCATTGTACTATCCGTTTTAACGGAATGACAGAAGCAGAGCTTCCTGGAACTCTTTATGTAGAAGAAAAAGCAGTTCCGGAAATTAAAGTTGGTACAACGATTCAGATTATAGAATAAATTTATAAGCTATTCGGAATATCGGAATTATGAAAGCGATATTTTGTGAATAGATTCTAGAGTGTGTTTGAAAAATGCTCTGGATAGCTACCTGAAAAGTGAATACAAAACAGATATACTGTCCCATTAATATTTGATATATCTCAGATATAACTCTTTTCCTCTCTTGTGAGATTAAATATTAGTGAGGCAGTATTCTGGATAAATCTAAAAAATCTGAAAAGGATAATGGATGAGGTATGAAAAATTTATTTGGTGATAACAGGCAGGCTAACATCCTGTCTGTTTTGCGAAAAAATTCTGCATTGAATATTGAGATGCTTGCACAGCGGTTTGGGGTGAGTGAGCGTACAGTTCGAAATGATATTAAAGATATTAACAGAGAATTGAAAAACAGTGGTCTGGTTGAGATTAATCAGGGTAAATGCAGTCTCCGGGTATTTGATACCAGAGATTTTCAGAATGCATATGCCCGTATTATTGAGACAGATGATTTGATGAACTCTTCACAGAAGAGGCAGGAGTATGTTTTTGCGAAGCTTATGAGGGCAATGGAACCAGTGCTTACCGATGATATTGCCTATGAGATGAATATAGGGCGAAGTACGCTAATCAGTGATTTGAAAAAGCTTCGCCAGACAATGGAGAAATATGAACTTGAAATTGTAGGTAAGACCAGTAAGGGACTTGCACTTGGCGGTTCAGAGCTAAATATCCGAAAGTTTGTGATGGAGAATCTTTTTGGCTCTATTTATCAGAATTATCCACAAGATGAGCTGATGTTAGGGAAAATTCGTGAAGCAATGGCGGAAAAGAATTTTGAGGAATCCACGCAGAAAATGTTTGAAAACTATATGACACTGATGTTTGACCGGTTTTTAACGGGTCATGTCATTACCCGTATGCCGGAAAAATACTATAATCTGGTATCGAGAAACAGTTTTTCATTCGTGGATGAATTAATTGACGATATTTCAAAAGAATTTTACATTGAGATTCCTATAGAGGAGAAAATATTTGTTTTTCTTCCAATTATCGGAATGCGCACTCCGGTGGACAGTAAAAATATGTACAGCATCGAACTAGATGAAAAGATTCGTCCGTTATTACAAAAGATTGTAGAACAGATTCGTCAGGAATTAAATATTTCGATTGATACGCACGAATTTACAGAAAAATTCATGTATCATATCATGTTTATGATTAATCGGCTCCGCTATAATGTACATATCGATAATCCAATGTTTGAGGATATTCACTATAAATATCCGCTGGCATTTAAAATGGCAGAAATAGCAGCCAGAGTGATTAAAGAAGATGCAGAAGTTATTGTCACACAGGCAGAGATGGGATACCTCGCTGCTTATTTTGGCGTATTTTTAGAAGTAAATACGTTAAATCAGAAGCAACAGAAAATAGCGGTTATCAGTGATAAGGGAAGAGTGACTGCACAATTATTTGCCGTACAGATTCGTAAGGTAGTAGACAGTAGCAGCCAGCTTGACATTCTTTCACCGTCAGAAGCGGTAAGCGGAATACTTGACCAGTATGATATTGTCATTTGCACAACCGAACACATCATAGAGTGCGAATGCCCAGTCATCTATATCCATGAGATTTTTGATGAAAATGAATTAAAAAATAAGCTTCGACAGGCAAAGTTTTGTAAAGGAACAGATGCTGCAATCTTAGATGATAACTGGTATGTTATGGCAAATATTTTAAAAGAAGATACTTTCTTTAATTTATCAGAACAGGAAGACTATACTTCCGCATTAAACTATATGATAGACACTCTTGAAAAAAGAGGTTATGTAGATGCAGATTTTAAAGAACGGGTATGGGAAAAAGAATCCCGTTCGAGCATGACTATAGATAACATTGCAATTCCACATGCCGTACAAAAAGCAGGAGACAGCATTGTTTTATCTGTAGGAGTATTTCGAAAACCAATGCCTTATAAGGAGGATAACATACAGATTATATTCCTTTTGGCGCTCCCAGAAGAAATCAGGGATGAGAATCGTTTGGTTTGTGTATATGATGAAATCATGTCACTCGTAAAAAATGATGAGATGATAGAAAAAATCACACAATCAGAAAATTACATTGACTTCATGAAGGTATTGTATAAGAGAAACTGATAATAGAATCAATGGACGAAACACGCTCTAGAAACGGCCCCTGTCTGTGACTTTAGTCGCGGTGAGAAGAAGTCTTTGATGAAAAAGTATTGATTTTGACTCCATTGTAAAAAACACAAAAGTCGCAAAATCAATACTTTTTCATAAAGCGATTTTCTTTTCACAGGCTATATACCCGCAGCACCGAGGTCACAGATAGGAGCCGCTGGCAGTTCGGTTTTCTGTTCCTAAATCTTCCCACAACATAAGTGGAAAATAAAAAGAGAATTATCTAATATATGCGTCTTAGAACAAGCTTAAAATGCGACTGAACATTTTAGTGCAGCGATACGAAGCATATAGTTAGATAATTCTCTTTTTATTTTCGTTTATACTAACAAGCTGATGACGAGACTTGAACTCGAGACCTCCGCCTTACCAAGGCGACGCTCTACCGACTGAGCTACATCAGCAATTCAGGTGTACAAACCTGACAAAAAGCATTCTATCATGATGACATATGTTTGTCAACTGAATTTTGCTAAATTTTTCGAAAAATACAAACAATTATAGAATTCTCTTTTCACAGAATAAATGCTGTGTTATAATGGCCGGGTATGTAAAATGTATGTTTCATTTATTTAAGTAGGAATTTTACACGCTCTAAGGTGTGTGTTCATAAGCTTTCATACATTTGACTATGTGCGAAGATTTTGAGAGTACATAAAAACAAAAAGGAGGATTATATGTTTTTTTGGAAAAAACAGAGTAAAAGAAAAATGAATTTATCTAGAAAAATAATGGCATTTGTTCTGGCTGGAGTGTTGTTGCTTTCTTCTGTAGGAATGAATGTGTCCGCACAGGAGATTGTAACGAAAAAATCAACTATTTCAAAGAATACGAAGGTAGATATCTATAAAGCAACTGTACAGAGCGGGAATGGTGAGAGAATATATCGTGTATTTGCGCAGACAAGTAAAAAGTATAAGAAGAATTCTTTTATTTCTTTACATGGATGTGCGGTATGCTCTCTGACAACTGTTTTATCAGGATACAGCAAAAAATATAGAAATTATACACCGGATAAGACATCTAGAATTTTAGAGAAGAAGGTTTTTGGGAGCAGCAGATGGAATGCGAACTACAAAAAGTCTCTTGGAGCACAGCGTCCGGTTTCTCTTTATGGTATTTCTAAAGTGTTAAGTTATTGTAATATCTCTAACAGATATATTCGTTTTTTCAAGGATAAAACAGCAGTAAAGCAGATTGAAAAACATCTAAAAACTGGTAATCCTGTTATTATTGAAGTGAACAATCGTACACAAAAGAATGGAAGATTTGGTTCTTACACAAATAAGTGGTCATCTTCGAAACATACAATGGTACTTCTTGGTATGACAAATACAGGGAAGGTTATTGTGGCAGATTCTGCAACAAGAAAATGGTCTGGTAAAAAACAGAGAATTAAGTTCACTACAATGAAGGAGCTTGTAAAATATATGATTCCTTGTAAGAGTGTATCTACAAGTGTTTATTATAAGAGTGTATCTAGTGCAGGCGGTTATATTTTAGTAAATCCATAATAAATATTTTATATCAGATGTGAGATGCGCAGAAGAAGTATGTCATGCATTACATGATGCGCATCTCTCAGCAAGAATGCCGGGAGTTCTATATTTTAATACCTTATTTTGCAAATGAGAAGGTATTTTGATATTTTGACTCTGGGCATCATATTTTTTGGCTTTCTGTCATATATTATTAAGGACAATAATGCGGAAATAATAAGACGGGAGCAGAAAATATGAATAGAAAAAGGAAAAGAAATTACGGCTATGTTATATTGTTTCTGGGACTTTGGTTTTTCTGGTTTCAGAATGTGAGTGCATCACAAATGCTTTTTCCATTTGTGGCGGATGACTGGCTTTCGTTTGAAGGACACAGCTTTTTGGAACTTCAGCAGGAAAATGGAAGAAAAAATATAAATCAGACAAAAGAAAAAAAGAAAGATAAAGAAAATGTAAAGGAAGCGATGGCGGTTCCGGTAAAATATGATAATGTCATAAGTGCCGGAGACCGCCAAATTCTTTATAAAGTAGTTTCTATGGAGTGTGACACAGATTATGAGGGCTCTTTAGCAGTGATTAGCTGTATGTTAAACCGTTTAGAATCTGACAAATATCCGGATGATTTGATGGAGGTAATAACGGAAAAGGCTCAATTTAGTGCATATTATGACAAAAAAACGGAGACGTATCCATATCTTAACCGTGTGCCTTCCAAAGAATGTATACAGGCAGTAGATGATGCGCTTTCAGGGGAAAAAAGAAATCTTCCTTCATATATATTATATTTTCGCTCTTCTGCCTATAAAAAGTTAAAAGGTTATAAGAAATATGGGCAGATAGGAGATAATACTTATTTTTATAAAGAACATGATAAGCAGCAGAATAAAAAATAAGAGCGTTGATTTTTACTTGTACAGGAAAAATAAGTATGATATGATAGAACGCAGGTGAAGGAAAGAGAAGCCTTTATAGAATGTATTTCAGAAATTTTAATGTGCCGGAATTAGAGCATTTTTTAAACACGCTCCAGGGTACAGGAGATTTTGATGATGCATATAGAGTTACAGGAGGATGAGAATGGAAGAAAAAGAAAAAGTATCGAAAAATTTTATAGAGATGGCGATTGACAAGGATTTAGAAGAGGGTGTCTATGACCATGTTATGACCAGATTCCCTCCAGAACCGAATGGATATCTTCATATTGGACATGCGAAGTCTATTTTATTAAACTATGGACTGGCACAAAAGTACAATGGTAAGTTCAATCTTCGGTTTGACGATACAAACCCTACAAAGGAAAAAGTAGAATTCGTAGAATCTATTAAGAAAGATGTAGAGTGGCTGGGTGCAGACTACGAAGACAGACTGTTCTTTGCTTCAAATTACTTTGACCAGATGTATGAAGCAGCAGTTACTCTTATTAAAAAGGGTAAGGCCTATGTCTGTGATTTATCCGCAGAAGAAATTCGTGAGTACAGAGGAACTTTAAAAGAACCTGGAAAGGAAAGTCCTTACCGCAATCGTTCTGTAGAGGAGAACTTAGAGCTTTTTGAGAAGATGAAGAATGGAGAGTTTGCTGATGGCGAAAAGGTTCTTCGTGCTAAGATTGACATGGCAGCCGGAAACATCAATATGAGAGATCCGATTCTTTATCGTGTGGCACATATGACACATCATAATACAGGAGATAAGTGGTGCATTTACCCAATGTATGACTTCGCTCATCCAATTGAAGATGCGATTGAGGGTGTAACACATTCTATCTGTACACTGGAATTTGAAGACCATAGACCACTTTATGACTGGGTTGTAAAGGAAGTTGGTTTTGAACAGCCTCCAAGACAGATTGAGTTTGCAAAGATGTATCTTACCAATGTAATCACAGGTAAGCGTTACATTAAGAAGTTAGTAGAAGACGGTATCGTAGATGGATGGGATGATCCACGTCTTGTATCTATCGCAGCTCTTAGAAGAAGAGGATTCACACCAGAGGCGATTCGTAACTTCATCGAACTTGCCGGTGTATCCAAAGCACAGAGTTCTGTAGATTATGCGATGTTAGAGTTCTGTATCCGCGATGACTTAAAGCTTAAAAAGTCCCGTGTGATGGCAGTTCTTGACCCGGTTAAGGTTGTTATTACAAACTATCCGGAAGGACAGATTGAATATCTGGATGTAGAGAATAACAGGGAGAATGAGGAATTAGGAAGCCGTAAAGTAGCTTTTGGCCGTGAACTTTATATCGAGAGAGACGACTTTATGATTGATCCTCCTAAAAAGTATTTCCGTCTTTACCCAGGCAACGAAGTTCGTCTTATGAACGCATACTTTGTAACATGTACAGATTATATTACAGATGAGAATGGCAAAGTAACAGAGATTCACTGTACTTACGATCCAGAGACAAAGAGCGGAAGCGGATTTACCGGACGTAAAGTAAAGGGAACCATTCACTGGGTATGCGCAGATGAATGTGTAGATGCAGAAGTAAGATTATATGAGAACATTGTGGATGAAGAAAAAGGTGTTTATAATGAGGATGGAAGTCTTAACTTAAATCCAAATTCCCTTACTATTCTTCCGGGATGTAAATTAGAAGCAGGTTTAAAAGACAGCAAGGCTTATGACAGTTTCCAATTTGTAAGACAGGGCTATTTCTGCTGTGACGCGAAGGACAGCAGCGAGGAACATCTTGTATTTAACCGGATCGTTTCTCTTAAGAGTTCCTATAAACCGAAAAAATAAGGTTTGATAATATCAGATTTTGTTAGGATTTTATCGTTATATTCATGACAGAACGAAATCGTAAAAGCCGCAGAAACACTTACTTTTTGCGGTTTTTACTTGCGCTTTTTGTCTGTTCGTGCAATAATAAAAACACGCTGAAATTTAGTTACTTGTTTGGCGAGATTATGAGTGAGGTGTAACCGTATGTACAAAATTGTAAAAAAAGAAACGCTCAACAGCGTTGTAGAGCTGATGGAGATTCATGCTCCTTTCGTAGCGCGCAAATGTGAGCCAGGTCAGTTTATCATTCTTCGTGTAGATGAAGATGGTGAGAGAGTGCCGCTTACTATCGCAGATTATGACAGAGAAAAAGAGACTGTTACTATTATTTATCAGGTATTGGGATATTCAACAACTCTGTTAAGCCAGAAAAAAGAAGGCGAGTATGTAGCAGATTTCGTAGGACCTCTTGGAGTGCCTGCTGCCCTTGAAAAGAAAGAGAACAAAGTCATCGGTGTTGCTGGGGGTGTTGGAGCTGCTCCTTTATATCCACAGCTTCGTAAATTAGCAGAGAACGGAACAAAAGTTGACGTTATCATTGGTGGTAAGAGCAAAGAGTATGTTTTATGGGCGGATAAGTTCCGTGAATTCTGCGAGAACGTATATGTAGCAACTGATGACGGAAGCGAAGGAACAAAAGGATTCGTTACGACTGTTCTTCAGGATCTTTTAGATAAAGGTGAAGTATATGATGAATGTATTGCTATCGGACCGCTGATCATGATGAAGAATGTTGTAAAAGTTACAAAGCCTGCTGATCTTCATACCATGGTATCCTTAAACCCTATCATGATTGATGGAACAGGAATGTGCGGCGGATGTCGTGTTACAATTGGTGGAGAAACTAAATTCGCCTGCGTAGATGGACCGGACTTCGACGGATTCCTTGTAGACTTTGACGAATGTATGAAACGTCAGGGAATGTTTAAGGAAGAAGAACACGAATGTAAAATGATGGCACTGGGAGGAGAAGCATAATGGCAAAGAAAAATATGAGTCTGACAAAGGTTCCAATGCCGGAACAGGCACCAGATGTAAGAAATAAAAACTTTGAGGAAGTTGCTCTTGGTTACACTGCTGAGATGGCAATGGAAGAGGCAGCAAGATGTTTAAACTGTAAGAATAAACCTTGTGTAAGTGGATGTCCAGTAAACGTACCAATCCCTGGATTTATCGAAAAGGTAGCAGAAGGAGACTTTGAGGCTGCTTATGAGATTATCACAAGTGAGAACGCACTTCCTGCAATCTGCGGACGTGTATGTCCACAGGAGAACCAGTGTGAGGGTAAATGTGTCCGTGGTATCAAGGGACAGCCTGTTGGTATCGGACGTATGGAAAGATTCGTTGCAGATTACCATATGGAACATGCTGAGCCAGTCAAAGCAGACATTAAGAAGAATGGCAAGAAGGTTGCAGTCGTAGGTTCTGGTCCATCCGGAATCACTTGTGCCGGAGAACTCATCAAAAAAGGCTACGATGTTACTGTATTTGAAGCATTACATAAAGCTGGTGGTGTATTAAGCTACGGTATTCCAGAATTCCGTCTGCCTAAGGCATTAGTTGCAAGAGAAATCAAGAGCGTAGAAGACCTTGGTGTAGATATCGAGACTAACGTAATCGTTGGTCGTTCCGTAACAATCGATGAACTGATGGAAGACGGTTATGAAGCAGTATTCGTAGGAAGCGGTGCTGGTCTGCCAAGATTCTTAAATATTCCAGGCGAGAACTTACTCGGTGTATACTCAGCCAATGAGTTCCTCACTCGTGTAAACCTTATGAAAGGTTACAAGTTCCCAGAAGCTCCAACACCAGTAAAGGTTGGAAAGAGAGTAGCCGTAGTAGGTGCTGGTAACGTAGCTATGGATGCAGCAAGAACAGCAAAACGTCTTGGTGCAGAAGAAGTTTACATCGTATATCGTCGTAGCGAGGAAGAAGCTCCTGCTCGTTTAGAAGAGCTTCATCATGCAAAAGAAGAGGGAATCATCTTCAAGTTCTTAAATAACCCTGCTGCGATCGTTGGTGATGACAACGGCTGGGTAAAGGGAATGGAAATCATCAAACAGGAACTTGGCGAGCCAGATGCATCTGGAAGAAGACGTCCTGTACCAGTAGAAGGTTCTAACTACATCCTTGACGTTGAGACAGTAATCATCGCCATCGGACAGAGCCCTAACCCATTAATCCGCCATACAACACCAGGTCTTGAGTGCCAGAAGTGGGGCGGAATCATCGTAAACGAAGAGACTATGGAATCCTCCAAAGAGAACGTTTACGCTGGTGGAGACACTGTAACAGGTGCCGCTACTGTAATCCTTGCTATGGGAGCTGGAAAGAAAGCTGCCGCAGCAATTGATGAGAAACTGTCAAGTAAATAAATTAGGGCTACCGCAGACAAGGTAGACGCCCTAGGAAAAGCTCTGTATGAAAAGTTATTGATTTTAACTCAGTTGTACAAAACACAAAGGTGTCAAAATCAATAACTTTTCATACAGAGCTTTTCTAATATTATGTTATAGTCTCGCAACTCCCAGGCCACATCTGAGCAGTATTTCGTCTTTTGACTTCGTCTGTCAGTTTTCTCAACCCGACAAATCAGAAATCCATATATTATCAAGTGTAAAAGAAAAATAGAGGTCGTGTAAAGTTTTATATAAAATTTCATGGAAATAGAGACTTTTTGACACTATTTTGTCAAAATGGGTTGACGAACAGGCAATATAGAGGGTAAAATTCATAATTGTACAGGATGAAAAAACAATAAAACTAGCAAATCTGTACAAAAGGAGGAGGAAAATGAAAAGAGGAAAGGTTACCGCATTGGTTATGGCATTTATTATGGCAGTGTCTGTTTTGGCATCGCCGGTAACAATGCTTAACACAAACGCAGCAGTGAAGGCAAAGAAAATTACTATGGCGAAAAAGGCAACGCTAGAAGTAGGCGCGAAGAAAAAGTTAAAAGTCACAGTAAAGCCTGCAAAAGCGAAAGTAAAAATTACTTTCAGAACTTCTAACAGCCGTATTGCTAAGGTAAATAGCAAGGGTGTTGTTAAAGGAGTTAAGGCAGGACAGGCAACAATTACTGCAAAAGCAAAGGTTGGAAAGAAAGTTTTAAAGGCAAAACAGAAGATTACTGTTAAGAAAAAAGCAAAACAGACACCTGCCGCAATTAAAATTACATCTCTTACCGTAAAGAAATATGATGTAACAATCAATGAGGGTAATATTGAAACAATGGCTGTTACAGTATTGCCGGCAAATGCAACAAATAAAAAATTACAGTATACAACTTCTGATAATAACGTTGCAACAGTAGATAATAAGGGGGTTATTACTGCTATTGCACAGGGTTCCTGTAAAGTTACAGCAGAGACGATGGATGGAAGTAACCGAAGCATTTCTGTAAATGTAACTGTAACAAAAACACAGCGACCAAGATGTATCATAACACAGGATGCAGAAGTAGATGATATGAATTCGTTGATTCATGTTTTATTATATTCTAATGAAGTAGATATTCAGGGTATTGTGCAGTCTTCTTCTAAATTCCATTGGAAAGGTGTTGCAGGACAAAAAGAAGAAAAGTACACAAAACCATATCGCTGGCCTGGAACAGAGTGGATGCAGAAATATCTGAATGCATACCAGAAAGTATATCCAAATTTGAAGAAACATGATAAGAGTTATCCTGCACCAGCATATTTAAAGAGTGTTACAAAGGTTGGAAATATTGGATATAAAGGAGAAATGGATAGTGTAACTGAAGGTTCTGAACTTATAAAGAAAAAAATTCTTGATAATGATGAGAGAACCTTGTATCTTTTGGCATGGGGTGGAACGAATACGATTTCCAGAGCATTAAAAGATATTGAAAAAGAGTACAAAGGAACAAAACAGTGGGATGCGATTCGTAAGAAGATTATCAACAAAGTTGTAATTCCTGCCTGTGGTGAACAGGATGAGACATATTCAGAGTATATTGCAGAAGAATGGCCGGAAATTAAGTTTATGAGCTGTTCCCAGATGTCAAGCTATGCCTATATGTGGCGTACACAGCCAGAGGATTCCAGCAAAAAGACACTGTATGCAGACTTTATGTTAAAGAATCTTATAAGAAAACATGGTGCCCTTCTTGACAATTATGTAACCTGGGGCGATGGAACTTACTTAGATGGAGAAGAACCAGGAAGCCAGTTTGGAACAAACGAAGATTTATTAGACAGTTTAGATTGGTGGGGCGGATTTAATCCAGTGCAGAAATATCAGAGATATGATTTCCTTTCTGAAGGAGATTCCCCAACATTCTTTATGTTACTTGACACAGGTCTCAGAACACTTGAAGATGTAACAAACGGCGGATTTAGTGGAAGATATGCAAAAGCAGATAAAAAGAACAGTAAGGGACAGGAAGTAAATTACTGGAGCCCTGTAAAAGATACCTATGTAAAAGAAGATGGAAACACTATGCAGGTAGAATCCAGCTGGAAATACATTGATGATATTCAGAATGATTTCGCATCAAGAGCAGACTGGTGTATCGTTAATGATTATGCAAAAGCAAACCATGCACCAAAAGTATCCGTAACAGAAGGAACAGATATAAAAGCATCTGCCGGAGAAACATTAAAATTACATGCAATCGCAACAGATCCAGATGATGATTATGTAACAGTAAGCTGGAGTGAATACACAGATGCAAGTACAACAGAAACTGCATTAACATTAAAAGGTGCTGCTTCTGACACCATCAGCTTCAAGATTCCAGAAGATGCAAAAGCCGGACAGAAGATTCATTTAATTGTTCAGGCACAGGATGATGGAGAACATACATTAACACACTATCAGCAGGTGATAATTACAATTAAATAATCCTGGTTTGCCGCAGGCAAGGTAGACGCCCTCAGGAGATAAAACAATCCATATTTGTGACTTTCGTCGCTGCGTGTTGAATACTCGCTCTATCGTTCGTATCCAACACTTGCTTCCAGGCCACAAATATGGATTGTTTTATCTCCTGAGGGCTGTGCTTTGGCTGGAAAAAGAGAATCAGGGATTTAATTGATGGGGGATTGGGGGATTTTTCAGAAGAAAATGATGTGAGTTTGCTTTTGTAAACAAGACGGAATATTATGTCTATAAAAATATATTGAACAGGAGATATTTAAAAAATGGAAGTACAGATTGAAGTGGGTAAGGGTATTCAATGTGATGGTATAGAGATTATGTTTGGAAATAGTATTTCGTCTGTTGTGAAAGCTGTGGGTGAAGTTGATAAGTACGAAGATAATTACTATTTTTACGAGTCATCACTTTTAGTACATGTAGATTCGAATAATTGTATCGATGAAATAGAAATTAGAAACGATGAAGAACATAGTCATGTTGTGATGTTAAATGATACAAATATTTTTTCTGAGACGAAAGATATTGTTGTGGAATTAATTACAAAATTAAATCAAAGACCTGTTGAAAACGAATTAGGAACATATGAGGCAAAAAGAATTGGCCTAGCATATTCATTTAGCATGACGGATGAAGAAATTCAAGAAATGATTTCTGAAGCAAAAGAAGAAGGAACATACGAAGAAATGAAAGAAGAAATAGAAGCCGATATTAAGATGGCGAAATATCTGCAAACGATTTCTATTCGTAAACCCAAACGATAAAATGTATACAACCCCATTTTAAACGAAATCCTTCAGCGGCCACTTCCCTTTTCTTCCCCATTTTTTGGAAGATTCGCGTTCTTCCGATTATAGCCATTTCACAATTTGCCACAAACCGAAAAGTATGCATCTTCGGATTGGAACAAACAGCCTCCGGTAAGCGAAATAAGGTCTATCTGTGGCCTGGGAGCTGCAAAGTTTGACCATAGATAACAGCCGCGCAGTAAATAATGGATTTTGTGACTTTGTGTTCTTTACAACGGAATCAAAATCCATTATTTTACTGTCTGGCTGTTTCTCAGACTTCTATTTGCAGCGACGAAAGTCACAGATAGACCTTGTTTTCGCTTACCGGAGGCGTCTGTTCCCCCAACCCCAAGAAGTCAGACATTTCGTCTATTTTTCATAAATTGTGAAATTGTATAACATTAAGCGCGATTTGCTGAGAAATTCTGTTTTATTTGCCACGTTGACAAAAGTGCGTTTCTTTGCTAACATAATTTACTAATATTAGTTATATTTTTAATCATTATTCAAGGATAGAAAGGAAGAAAACAATGGGAAAAATCATTAAAGAAGCAATTACATTTGATGATGTGTTATTAGTTCCAGCATATTCAGAAGTTATTCCGAATGAAGTTAATCTGGAGACAAAGCTTACAAACAAGATTAAGTTAAACATTCCATTTATGAGTGCCAGCATGGATACAGTTACAGAGCATCAGATGGCAATTGCCATGGCACGTCAGGGAGGAATTGGTATCATTCATAAGAATATGTCCATTGAGGCCCAGGCAGAAGAAGTAGACAAGGTAAAACGTTCAGAGAACGGTGTTATTACAGATCCTTTCTATCTTTCCCCAGAACATACCTTACAGCAGGCAGAAGACCTGATGGCGAAGTTTCGTATCTCTGGTGTACCAATCACAGAGAACGGTAAATTAGTCGGAATTATTACAAACCGTGACTTAAAGTTTGAGACAAACTTTAATAAGAAGATTAAAGAGTCTATGACTTCCGAAGGTTTAGTTACTGCAAAAGAGGGAATTACTTTAGAAGAAGCAAAACAGATTCTTGGCAAAGCAAGAAAAGAGAAATTACCTATCGTAGATGATGATTATAACTTAAAAGGTTTAATTACAATTAAGGATATCGAGAAGCAGATTCGTTATCCATATTCCGCTAAGGACAGCAATGGCCGTCTTCTCTGTGGTGCAGCAGTAGGATGTACTCCAGACATCTTAAACCGTGTAGACGAGCTTGTTAAGTCCCATGTAGACGTTATCGTTATTGATACCGCTCACGGACATTCCGCTAACGTATTGAAGACATTTGCTTTAGTTAAAGAGAAGTATCCTGACTTACAGGTTATCGCGGGTAACATCGCAACAGCAGAAGGAACAAAGGCCATGATCGAATGTGGTGTTGATGCTGTTAAGGTTGGAATCGGACCTGGTTCTATCTGTACGACTCGTGTAGTTGCAGGTATCGGTGTTCCACAGATTACCGCTGTTATGGATTGTTACGAGATGGCAGATAAGTATAACATTCCAATCATTGCAGACGGTGGAATTAAGTTCTCTGGTGATGTTACAAAGGCTATCGCAGCCGGAGCGAATGTTGTAATGCTTGGTGGACTTCTTGCAGGTTGTGACGAGAGCCCAGGAGAATTTGAGTTATATCAGGGAAGAAAATATAAAGTATACCGTGGAATGGGCTCACTGGCAGCTATGGAGAACGGAAGTAAAGACCGTTACTTCCAGGCTAACGCTAAGAAGTTAGTACCAGAAGGTGTAGAAGGCCGTGTAGCTTATAAAGGTAAATTGGAAGATACCATCTTCCAGCTCGTTGGAGGATTACGTTCCGGTATGGGATATTGCGGAGCGAAGACGATTCAGGAATTAAAAGAGAAAGGACAGTTTGTAAAGATTACAGCAGCTTCCTTAAAAGAGAGTCATCCTCATGATATTCATATCACAAAAGAAGCACCAAACTATAGTGTAGAATAATAAGAACGCAAAGGCTGCGCAGATGGGGTTTAGCTCTATCTGCGCAGTTTTTTTATCGTCTTCCTATTATGAAGTCAGGTGTAGAATTTAAGCAGTATTCTGAAGAAAGCAGTCATTGAATATTTCATAGAAAGAAGGGATTCGATGTTTTTTTCCAGCGGACAAAAGCAGGTCTGGATGAAAAATAGAGTGAGGAAGAGAAAAAAGTCTGGGAAAAAACGAAAAGGGAGAAAACAAATATCAAATAAAAGACAGTTGGCAATTACAATACTTTTTCTGGCAGTATTTATTTCTATTTTACATAGTAGCTTTCTTTGGAAACCAAATAGCGTGTCAGGAATTTCACCAAAGCAGGAAGAGGGAAGTGATGTTGGAAGCCGTGTACTTCCCGCGGAGGATGGCCCTTGTGGCAGACCAGAGATTACAGAAGATTTTTTAGATAAGAATCCGTATAGCCGAAGTGGAATTGCTTTAAGGAAGGTAAAGGGAGTCGTTATTCACTATGTGGAAAATCCGGGCAGTACGGCAAAAGAGAATCGGGATTATTTTAATAATCTGCAAAACACGCATCTTACCAAGGCAAGTAGTCATTATATTGTTGGTTTAGATGGAGAGGTTATTCAATGTATTCCGCAGAGCGAAATTTCTTATGCATCAAATAACCGGAATAAAGATACGATTTCGATTGAGTGCTGCCATCCAAAGAAAAACGGGAAGTTTAATGACAAAACATATAATTCGGCTGTGCGCCTTACAGCGTGGATTTGCAAGACGTATGGTTTATCTTCCCAAAATGTGATTCGTCATTATGATGTTACAGGAAAGATGTGTCCGAGATATTATGTAAAACATGAGCAGGCATGGAAAGATTTTTGCAATAAAGTGCAGGAATGTCTGGAAAAAGATTGATTATAATAGAAAAATGAGATATGATATTTAACTGTGAGTATCTATACCCATGAACACTTAGATTGTTAATTTGCAGGAAATGATAAGAGGTAATTCATAAAGGGTATAAACGATAGAAGAAAAAGGAAAGGGATGAAACAATGAGTTATAAAGTAGGTGTAATCCGAGGAGACGGAATCGGTCCGGAAATCGTGGCAGAGGCACTTAAAGTATTAGATAAAGTGGCAGAAAAATATAACGAAACGTTTGATTACACAGATATCCTTCTTGGCGGTGCATCCATTGATGCAACAGGAAAGCCTCTTACAGAAGAAGCATTAGAGACAGCAAAAAGCTGTGATGCCGTACTGATGGGTTCTATCGGTGGTAATACAACAACTTCTCCATGGTATAAGCTTCCGGCAAACTTAAGACCAGAAGCAGGACTTCTGGCTATCCGTAAAGGACTTGGATTATTTGCCAATATGAGACCGGCATATCTTTATGAAGAGTTAAAAGACGCCTGCCCATTAAGAGAAGACATTATCGGAGACGGTTTTGACCTTGTCGTTATGAGAGAGTTAACAGGTGGTCTTTACTTTGGAGAAAGAAAGACATTTGAAGAAGATGGAGTGACAAAGGCTGTTGATACCCTTACATACAGTGAGGAAGAGATTCGTCGTATCGCTATCCGTGGTTTTGATATTGCTATGAAGAGAAGAAAGAAAGTAACAAGCGTAGATAAGGCCAATGTACTTGATTCTTCCCGCTTATGGAGAAGGGTTGTCAACGAAGTTGCAAAAGACTACCCGGAAGTAGAGTTAGAGCATATGTTAGTTGATAACTGTGCCATGCAGTTAGTGAGAGATCCTAAGCAGTTCGACGTTATCCTTACAGAGAACATGTTTGGTGACATTTTATCTGATGAGGCAAGTATGGTAACTGGTTCTATCGGAATGTTATCTTCTGCAAGTTTAAAAGAAGGAAGCTTCGGTTTATATGAGCCAAGCCACGGTTCTGCACCAGATATCGCAGGACAGGATATCGCCAATCCAATCGCAACCATCCTTTCTGCATCTATGCTTCTTCGTTATTCTTTCAATATGGATGAGGCAGCAGATGCTGTAGACAATGCAGTAAAACAGGTATTAAAAGATGGATACCGTACTGTAGACATCATGTCTGAAGGAATGACAAAGGTTGGATGTAAAGAGATGGGAACTCTTATCGCAGAACGTATCTAGATGTAGTTGAAAGTTATTTAGAATTGTATCGGATAAGGGCATATTCAATGGAAGAAGTATCTACATTGGATAAATAATTTATATTTTAGAAAATGAAGATTTCATTTCTAAGTGAATCATTGGAGGTTAATTATGAATAGTGACCACGTAAAAAAAGGAATGCAGCAGGCACCACATCGTTCCCTGTTTAATGCATTAGGTTATACAAAAGAAGAGATGGAAAGACCTTTAGTAGGTATCGTAAGCTCCTACAACGAGATCGTTCCAGGACATATGAATCTTGACAAAATCACACAGGCTGTAAAGATGGGTGTTGCTATGGCTGGTGGTACACCAGTTGTATTCCCTGCAATTGCTGTATGTGACGGTATTGCTATGGGACATACTGGAATGAAGTATTCCTTAGTAACAAGAGAGTTAATCGCAGATTCCACAGAATGTATGGCAAAAGCTCATCAGTTTGATGCTTTAGTTATGATTCCAAACTGTGATAAGAACGTACCTGGACTTTTAATGGCAGCAGCACGTATCAATGTACCAACTGTTTTTGTAAGTGGCGGTCCAATGTTAGCAGGACACGTTGATGGAAGAAAGAGAAGTCTTTCTTCTATGTTTGAGGCAGTAGGTGCTTATGAAGCTGGTAAAATGACAGCAGAAAAGGTAGAAGAATACGTTAACAAAGTATGTCCTACCTGTGGTTCCTGCTCTGGTATGTACACAGCCAACTCCATGAACTGTATGACAGAGGTTCTTGGTATGGGGCTTCGGGGTAATGGTACAATTCCAGCCGTATATTCCGAGAGAATCCGTCTTGCAAAACATGCAGGGATGAAGGTTATGGAATTACTGAAAAATAATGTACGCCCAAGCGACATTATGACAAAGAAAGCTTTCTTAAACTGCTTAACAGTAGATATGGCACTTGGATGCTCTACAAATACAATGCTTCACCTCCCTGCAATCGCACATGAAGCAGGCGTAGAACTGAACATGGATATTGCGAATGAAATCAGTGCAAAAACACCAAACCTCTGCCATCTTGCACCAGCAGGACCAACTTATATGGAAGACTTAAACGAAGCTGGCGGTGTATATGCTGTTATGAATGAACTTAGTAAAAAAGGACTTCTTTATGAAGACCAGATTACTGTAACAGGAAAGACAGTAGGAGAGAATATCAAAGACGTTCATAACTTAAACCCAGAAGTCATCCGTCCAATCGACAACCCTTACATGGCACAGGGTGGAATCGCTGTCTTAAAGGGAAATATCGCACCAGATACTGGTATCGTAAAACAGTCTGCCGTTGTTCCTGAAATGATGGTACATGAAGGACCTGCAAGAGTATTTGACTGTGAGGAAGATGCGATCAAGGCAATCAAAGGTGGCGACATTGTTCCTGGTGATGTTGTTGTTATCCGTTACGAAGGACCAAAGGGTGGCCCTGGAATGAGAGAAATGTTAAATCCTACTTCTGCAATTGCAGGAATGGGACTTGGCGATTCTGTAGCATTAATTACAGATGGACGTTTTTCCGGTGCTTCCAGAGGAGCTTCTATCGGACATGTATCCCCAGAAGCAGCCGTTGGAGGACCAATTGCTTTAATTGAAGAGGGAGATATCATCAAGATTGATATTCCAAACAACAGCTTAAATGTTGATGTTTCTGATGAAGAATTAGCAAAGAGAAAAGAAAAATGGCAGCCAAGAGAGCCTAAAATTACAGATGGTTACCTTCGCCGCTATGCTGCTCTTGTTACTTCTGGAAACAGAGGCGCAGTTTTAGATGTTGACCAGTTAAAATAATTGGAAAGGGTATATTTATAATGAAGCAGGTACTTAATGGTTCAGAAATCGTATTAGAGTGTTTAAAAGAGCAGGGGGTAGACACCGTTTTCGGTTATCCGGGCGGAGCGATTTTAAATATTTACGATGAATTATATAAACAGAGTGACAAAATCCATCATGTTCTTACTTCTCATGAGCAGGGAGCTTCCCATGCAGCAGATGGTTATGCCAGAGCAACTGGTAAAGTAGGAGTATGTATGGCTACATCCGGTCCGGGGGCAACAAACCTCGTGACCGGGCTGGCAACTGCCTACATGGATTCCATTCCAGTCGTAGCGATTACAGCAAACGTTGGTGTCAGCCTTCTTGGAAAGGATTCTTTCCAGGAGATTGATATCAAAGGTGTAACAATGCCAGTAACAAAACATAACTATATTGTAAAAGATATTGAAAAACTTGCGGATACCATCCGTGAGGCATTCCAGATTGCACAGTCAGGAAGAAAAGGCCCGGTTTTAGTAGATATTACAAAAGATGTCACAGCAGCAAAGACATATTTTGAATCTATGGAACCAGCCGTGATTCACCCAGTCTGTGAGACAATCAAAGAAAAGAGTGTCAAGGAAGCAATCGAGATGATTGAGGCAGCAAAACAGCCATATGTTCTTCTTGGTGGCGGATGTACATTATCCGATGCCAGTGAACAGGTAAGAGAGTTTGTAAAGAAAATTGATGCCCCAGTTTGTGATACACTTATGGGGAAGGGTGTTTTTCCAGGAGAGGATCCAGCCTATACAGGAATGTTGGGAATGCATGGAACGAAGACTTCGAATATCGGGGTATCCCAATCAGACTTACTCATTGCAATCGGTACACGTTTCAGCGACCGTGTTTATGGTAATGCCAAGACATTTGCCAGCAGAGCGAAAATCATTCAGATTGATATTGATCCTGCTGAGGTAAATAAAAATATTTTAATTGATACTGCAATTATCGGTGATGTAAAGGCAGTTCTTACTATTTTAAATAGAAGACTTTCCCAGCAGCACCATGAAGCCTGGATGCAGGAAATTCAGGATATGAAAGCAAAATATCCGATGACTTATCATCAAGAACGTCTTTCCGGTCCAGGACTTATTGAGAAGATTTACGAGCTTACCGAGGGAGATGCGATTATCACAACAGAAGTTGGACAGCATCAGATGTGGGCAGCCCAGTATTATAAATACGAACGCCCTCGTCAGTTCCTTACTTCCGGTGGACTTGGAACAATGGGATACGGCCTTGGCGCAGCAATCGGTGCCAAATGCGGATGCCCAGATAAAGTTGTTGTAAATATCGCAGGAGATGGCTGTTTCCGTATGAATATGAACGAGATTGCAACTGCAACCCGTTCAGAGATTCCGGTAATTGAAGTAGTTGTAAACAATCATGTGCTTGGTATGGTTCGCCAGTGGCAGAATCTTTTCTATGGGGAAAGATATTCCTCCACAACACTCTATGATAAAGTAGACTTTGTAAAACTTGCAGAAGCAATGGGTGCAAAGGCAAAACGCGTAGAGACAATTGAAGAATTTGAAGCTGCTTTCAAAGAAGCGGTTGCTTCTAATGAACCATATCTCCTTGACTGTATCATCGACAGTGATGATAAAGTATGGCCGATGGTAGCGCCAGGCGGTTCTATCAGCGATGCTTTCAATGAAGAAGACTTAGAGAAACAAAAACAGGAAGAATCTAAATAAATGAAAGGAAGTTATAATGATGTTTCAGTATAAATGCTTAAATCCAATCTCTCCATGTGGAACTTCTCTTTTTACAGAAGAATATAAGCAGGTAGAAGAATTACAGAAAGCCGATGCTGTATTAGTAAGAAGTGCAGCAATGCATGATATGCAGGATGTGCCGAATCTTTTAGCTGTTGCAAGAGCAGGAGCTGGTGTAAACAACATCCCTATCGCAGATTATTCTGAAAAAGGAATCGTTGTATTTAACACGCCAGGAGCCAATGCAAATGGTGTAAAAGAGATGGTTATCGCAGGAATGTTATTAGCATCCCGTGACTTAATCGGTGGAAATAAATGGGTAGAAGAGAACAAAGAAGACCCTAACATCACAAAGGCAATGGAAAAAGCCAAAAAAGCATTTGCCGGAAGAGAAATCCAGAACAAAAAGATTGGTGTTATTGGTCTTGGAGCAATCGGTGTTCTCGTAGCCAATGCTGCACACAACCTCAACATGGAAGTTTACGGATATGACCCATTCTTGTCTGTAAAGTCCGCATGGAACTTATCAAGAGCCGTTCATCATGTATCTTCTATTGATGAAATCTTTGAAAATTGTGATTTCATCACAATCCATGTTCCACTGTTAGACAGTACAAAGAACATGATTAGTGCAGAAGGCATTGCAAAGATGAAAAAAGATGCCGTTATCTTAAACTTTGCACGTAACGGTCTTGTAGATGAAGATGCTTTAGTTGCAGCATTAGACAATGGTAAGCTGGCACATTATGTAACAGACTTCCCTACACCAAAGGTAGCAGGAGTAAAGGGTGTTATCGCATTCCCTCATCTTGGAGCTTCCACAGAAGAATCTGAAGATAACTGTGCAGAGATGGCAGTAGACCAGCTTATGGATTATCTGGAGAATGGTAACATCACAAACTCTGTAAACTACCCAAACACACAGCTTGGTGTATGCCAGACACAGGGACGTATTGCTATTTTACATAGAAATATTCCAAACATGCTGACTCGTTTCACAGGTGCATTTGCAAAAGACAATATCAACATCACAGAAATGAGCAACAAGACAAAAGGCGATTATGCTTACGCAATCTTCGATGTGGATTCTGTAATTACAGAAGAATCTGTACAGCATATCATAGATATTGAAGGTGTACTTAAGGTAAGAGTGGTTAAATAATTATAATAATATACATCAAAAATAACTGTCCAGAGCAATATAGCTTTGGATAGCTATTAAAAATAAAAAACAGGAAGAAACCCATAGTTATTTTATATAGAAAGGTGACATAGGAAAATGGATCAGAAATTAAAAGTAGGTATCCTTGGTGGTACAGGAATGGTTGGACAGAGATTTATCTCTCTTTTAGAGAATCACCCTTGGTTTGAAGTAGTAGCAATCGCAGCAAGCCCACGTTCTGCAGGAAAAACATATGAGGAAGCAGTAGGCGGAAGATGGAAAATGCAGAAAGCGATGCCGGAAGCTGTAAAGAATATCGTAGTAATGAACGTAAACGAAGTAGAAAAAGTAGCTTCTAAAGTAGATTTCGTATTCAGTGCTGTAGATATGAGCAAAGAAGAAATCCGTGCGATCGAGGATGCTTACGCAAAGACAGAAACACCTGTAGTTTCTAACAACAGCGCACATAGATGGACACCAGACGTACCAATGGTAGTACCTGAAATTAACCCAGAACATTTCGAGGTAATCGAGGCACAGAAAAAACGTCTTGGAACAAAGAAAGGTTTCGTAGCAGTAAAACCAAACTGTTCCATCCAGAGCTACGCTCCAGCACTTTTTGCATTAAAAGAATTTGGTCCTAAGGAAGTTGTGGCAACAACATACCAGGCAATCTCCGGAGCAGGTAAGACATTCAAAGACTGGCCGGAAATGGTAGAAAACATCATCCCATTCATCGGTGGCGAAGAAGAAAAATCCGAGCAGGAACCATTAAGATTATTCGGTAAAGTTGTAGACGGCAAAATCGAAAAAGCAACTGCACCATTAATCACAACACAGTGTATCCGTGTACCTGTACTTGATGGACATACAGCAGCCGTATTCGTAAACTTTGAAAAGAAACCAACCAAAGAAGAAATCATCGACCGTTGGGAAAACTTCAAAGGACTTCCACAGGAGCTTAACTTACCAAGCGCACCAAAGCAGTTCATACGTTATATGGAAGAAGATAACCGTCCACAGGTTAAATTAGACATTGATTTTGAAAATGGAATGGGAATCTCCATGGGACGTTTAAGAGAAGATACAATGTTTGATTATAAATTTGTAGGATTATCTCATAATACAGTACGTGGCGCAGCCGGCGGAGCTGTACTTTGTGCAGAATTATTAACAGCACAGGGATATATCACAGCAAAATAAATTTTGATTTGTAGATTTGATATAGGTGAAAAATAAAAAATGATATATCCCATCTGCTTTGCAGCCGCTTTGTTTAAGATGCCTGTCTACATTTTAAACACGCTCTAAAGCGATATCTGGGATATATCATTTTTCTTTTTTTAGGAGGTTTTTTATGTTGTTAGAAGCAGCTTCATTGAAGTCTTTTGCTCACTCACTTATCTATGAATACCTTGGTAAAACAGGAGTGAAACTGGCAGATTTTTGTGGTGACATTATCGGGGCACTGCTGATTTTATTCATCGGTTTTAAAATCGTATCCTATGTGGTAAAAATGGCACATAAGATTTTTGAGCGTTCGATTATGGACACAACGCTGCAGACCTTCCTGCTTTCTTTTATTAAGATTGGCGGTAAGGTACTTGTTATTTTTATGGCGGTAACAAAGATTGGCGTAGCAGCCTCATCTATTGTGGCATTACTTGGTTCTGCCGGTCTTGCTCTTGGTCTTTCTTTACAGGGTTCACTGTCGAATATTGCCGGTGGTGTTATTTTGTTATTATTAAAACCATTTCAGGTTGGGGATTATATTATTGAGGGAAACTCTGGGAAAGAAGGAACTGTACAGGCAATTGGAATTATGTATACAAAGCTTTTAAGTGTAGACAATAAAGCGATCATGATACCAAATGGAAATTTATCAAATGCTAGTATTACGAATGTAACTTATCAGGAAAAACGACGTGTTGATCTGAATGTCAGTATTGAATATAGTGAAGATATCAAAAAAGTCAGAAAAGTATTAAATGCTTTAATAGAAAAAGAACCGGCAAGAATTACAGATGAGCCGGTTAAAATTTACGTAAATGAATTTCAGGCAAGTTCTATAGATATAGGGATTCGTTACTGGGTAAAAACAGAGGATTATTGGGAATCACGTTGGAGAGTATTGGAAGAAATTAAAGAAGAATTTGACAATAACAATATTGCTATTCCATTTGAACAGCTTGATGTAAATTTGATTCCGCAGGAAAAAGAATAAGAGAAGAATAAGAGGGAGAAAATTTACAATGGAGAAGAACTTAACGACGGGCAGTGTTTTGAAGAGTATTTTATATTTTTCTCTGCCCTATTTATTATCCTATTTTTTACAGACGCTTTACGGTATGGCCGACTTGTTTATTATCGGACAGTTTGAAGATATTTCGAGTATAACGGCAGTATCTATCGGCAGCCAGGTAATGCATATGATTACGGTAATGATCGTTGGTCTTGCTATGGGAGCAACGGTTAATATCGGACAGGCGATTGGGGCGGGCAATAAGAAAAAAGCAGCCAAAGATATTGGGAATACAGTCACCCTTTTTATGATGCTGGCAATTGTAGGAGCAGCAGGTCTTTTATTTTTTATCAAACCCATTGTCGGCATGATGTCAACACCGCAGGAAGCAGTTCATGAAACAGTTATTTATCTTACCATCTGTTTTCTGGGAATTCCTTTTATTACTGCCTATAATATTATCAGTTCTATTTTTAGAGGAATAGGAGATTCTAAAAGCCCGATGTACTTTATTGCAGCAGCCTGTGCTATAAATATTATTTTAGATTATCTTTTTATTGGCGGACTGCATATGGGGGCAGCGGGAGCAGCATTAGGAACGACTTGCTCACAGACAATCAGTGTACTGATTGCTCTTGTCGTTATTATGAAAAAAAAGACAGGAATTTCTCTTTCCAAAAATGATTTTAAGATAGACAGGAAAACAATAAAACGATTATTAAAAATTGGTATTCCTGTCGCGCTGCAGGATGGATTTATCCAAATTGCTTTTATAATTATCACTATTATTGCAAACAGGCGGGGACTCGATACTGCTGCGGCGGTAGGAATTGTAGAAAAAATTATCAGTTTCCTCTTTCTGGTACCATCTTCTATGCTTTCTACTGTATCTGCACTTGGAGCGCAGAATATCGGTGCAGGCAAGAGAAAAAGAGCGCAGAGGATACTTTATTATGCAGTGATAATTACTGTAGGGTTTGGTATAATGATATCAATTATCATACAGTTTATTGCAGGACCGGTTGTTGGCTTGTTCACAGAAAATGCAAAAGTAATAGTACTTGGTTCCCAGTATATCAGGGGATATATATTTGACTGTATATTTGCAGGTGTCCATTTCAGTTTCAGTGGTTACTTTTGTGCCTGTGGACATTCAGAAATTTCCTTTATCCATAACATTATAGCGATTCTTCTTGTAAGAATACCGGGAGTGTATATTACAGCTAAAGTATTTTCCAGCCTTTTTCCGATGGGCTTAGCTACAGTAGGAGGTTCCCTTCTTTCTGTAATGATCTGTGTAATTGCCTATGCATGGATGAAGAAAAAACAAGGATGTATGGACTGATTTTGTTGTCTCTGTTCGTTAACCTGTGTTATCATGATATAAGAATAAAAAGATGTCTCATAAGATGAAATATAAGAGATTATGAGAATATATAAATTATACAGGGGGTTCCTATGGAAGAAAATAAAGAATTAGAAAAACCACATAAAAGACGAGTGCGTTATAAAGGAACGCATCCAAGAAAGTTTGAAGAGAAATATAAAGAACTGCAGCCGGAAAAGTATAAAGATACGATTGAGAAAGTAATCCGTAAAGGAAGTACTCCGGCGGGAATGCATATATCTATTTGTGTGCAGGAGATTTTGGATTTTTTACAGATCCAGCCGGGACAAAAAGGATTAGACTGTACACTTGGATACGGAGGACATACAAGAAAGATGTTAGAATGTCTCCAAGGCGAAGGACATATCTATGGATTAGATGTGGATCCGATTGAAATTGTAAAAACAACGGATCGTTTAAGGAAAGCAGGATATGGGGAAGACATTTTAACGATCATACAGCAGAATTTCCGCAACATTGATCTTGTAGCGGAAGAACATGGATTATTTGATTTTGTATTAGCCGATCTTGGGGTATCCTCCATGCAGATTGATAATCCGGAACGAGGCTTTTCTTATAAAGTAGAAGGGCCTTTGGATCTTCGTTTGAATCCGGATAAGGGAATTTCTGCAGCAGAACGGTTAAGAGAATTAACCAGAGATGAAATAGAAGGTATGCTGCGTGAGAATGCAGATGAGCCTTATGCAGAACAGATTGCAAAAGAGATTATGAAGACATTTCGTCAAGGAGAACAAATCGATACGACAGGACAGCTAAAAGAAGTTATTGAAAGAGCGCTTGTATTTCTGCCAGATGATAAAGAAAAAAAGGATACCATCAAGAAGACTTGCCAGAGAACCTTTCAGGCACTTCGCATTGATGTAAACAGCGAATTTGAAGTACTAGAAGAATTCTTAGAAAAGTTACCACATATACTTGCACCGGGCGGACGTGTAGCGATTCTCACGTTCCATTCCGGAGAGGACAGATTAGTAAAGAAAATCTGGAAAAGACAGCAGAAGGAAGGGTTATGGAGTGAGGTGGCAAAGAATGTCATCCGCCCTTCAAAAGAAGAATGCCATCGAAACGGCAGAGCAAGATCTACAAAAATGAGATGGGTAATAAAATAATAATAAAAACCGGGGAAGTATATGATTTCCCCGGTTTTTGTCTGTATTAAGTTTACATAGAAATAATTCCCAATACATTCGCGATAGAACTGCACAAAATAATAATCAGGCAGATTGGTGCGAAATATTTAAGGAAGACAGTGTATAACTTCTTTCTGCGGAAAGAAGAAGACTGTTCGATTTCTTCTGAGATTTTCTTAAATCCAACAACCCTGAGGATTAAGAAGCAGGTTGCTAAAGCAGCAAGCGGCATCATTACAGAGTTTGTAAGGAAATCAAAGAAATCAAGGAATGCCATTCCGAAGATCTGAATGAAATCAAGGGCACCGTATCCCATAGAAGATGCGGAACCAAGAACAATCATAACAACAGCCATGAATACACAACATTTTTTACGGCTCCAGTGAAATTCATCTGCAAAAGTAGATACACAGGTTTCCATTAAAGATACTGCACTTGTAAGAGCTGCCAGCAGCACGAGTACAAAGAACAGGATACCAGCTGCGGTACCGATTCCCATACTGGCAAATACTTTTGGTAAAGTAATAAACATGAGGGATGGTCCGGCCTGTAAGTTTTCAGGATTTCCACCAGAGAAAGAGAAAACAGCAGGAATGATCATTAATCCGGCAAGTATTGCAATCCCTGTATCAAAGATTTCAATCTGTGTTGTGGATTGTTCAAGATCCATATCTTTATCTGTATAAGAACCGTAGGTGTAAAGGATTCCCATAGCAATGGAAAGAGAATAAAACATCTGACCCATTGCAGCAACAATTGTCATAAAAGAAAAATTCTTCATGTTAGGAATTAAGAAATACTTTACTCCGGCTAATGCGCCCGGACGTGTAACGGAATAAATTGTTACAACGATTGCTAAAAGTACAAGAATTGGCATCATGATTTTAGACATTCGTTCTACTCCATTTCTTACGCCGCCAAGGATGATAATAAAGATTAATGCTGCAAAAACAAGGAACCACAGTTCTGTTTGAAAAGAATCTGTGATGAATCCGGTAAAGTAGCCATCCTGCGCAACTTCCTGCACATTTCCTTTTAAATATTCAGCAAGATATTTGATAACCCACCCGCCGATCGTACTATAATAAGGAACGATCAGGATAGGAATAACCGCATTGAGCCAGCCTCCCAGTTTAAAAGGAAAGCTATTACCAAAAGAAGCAAATGCACCTACCGGACTTTTTTTAGTCATACGCCCAAGAGCTGTTTCGGACATAATAAGAACATATCCAAAAGATACAGTTAAAAGGAGATAAACTAAAAGAAAGATTCCTCCTCCATATTTTGCAGCAAGGTATGGAAAACGCCAGATGTTTCCAAGACCTACAGCAGAACCGGCAACGGCCAGCACATAGCCGATACGGCCGGAAAAACTTCCTCGGCCCTCTTTATGTGACTTTTTTGAATGTTTCATAGTTATTCTCCCTGTTTACTCTTCGTGTTCTTTAATCCATTTTTTATTGATCGCGATGACCTGTTCCATTGCTTTTGGACCTGGGGCACCGATAGTATTTCTCTTGTCAACACAAGTATGAACATCAATTGCCTCATAAATGTCATTTTCAAATACAGGACTGATTGCTTTATATTCTTCAAGACTCATATCATCAAGAGCAATTCCTTTGTCAATACAATACAGTACAAGACGTCCCACGATTCCATGAGCATCGCGGAATGGAACACCATGATTTACAAGGTAGTCTGCCGCGTCTGTTGCATTAGTAAAGCCGTGTTTTGCACTCTGTTCCATAATATCTTTATGGAAAGTGATGGTCTTTAACATACCGTTAAAGAGGGCAAGACAGCCTTTTACAGTATCATATGCATCAAAAGTAAGTTCTTTGTCTTCCTGCATATCTTTATTGTATGCTAAAGGGATACCTTTCATTGTAGTAAGGATAGAAGTTAAGGCAGCATAAACACGACCAGTCTTTCCGCGGATTAATTCAGCGATATCTGGATTTTTTTTCTGTGGCATAATACTGCTTCCTGTACTGTAAGCATCGTCAATTTCAATGAAACGGTACTCATTAGAGTTCCAGAGAATGATTTCCTCACAGAAACGGCTTAAATGCATCATAATTGTAGAAAGTGCACTTAACAGTTCGATAACATAGTCTCTGTCAGATACAGAATCCATGCTGTTTAAAGTAGGACCGTAAAAGTCAAGAAGTTCCGCGGTCATTTCTCTGTCTAAAGGGTAGGTTGTTCCTGCTAAGGCACCAGAACCTAATGGACAGTAGTTCATTCGGTCATAAATGTCACTTAAGCGAGAATAGTCTCTTTTAAACATTTCCATATAAGCACCAACATGGTGAGAAAGTGTAAGAGGTTGTGCCTTCTGTAAATGTGTAAACCCAGGCATAACTGTGTGGATATTTTCTTCCATTAAGGTCTGACATGTCTTGATGAGTTCAAGAACAAGTTCTCGGATTGCAAGAAGCTCCTGTCTTGTATATAACTTCATATCAAGGGCAACCTGATCATTACGGCTTCTTCCTGTGTGAAGTTTCTTACCGACATCACCGATGCGGTCTGTGAGGACTGCCTCTACAAAGCTGTGAATATCTTCATATTCCTCTGTGATTTCAAGAGAACCATTCTCCACGTCACGAAGGATACCTTCAATGCCAGCGATAATTTTGTCTCTTTCCTCGTCTGTGAGGATACCAACAGCGGTAAGCATCTTTACATGAGCGATGCTTCCTTCCATATCCTGTTTGTAAAACTTCTTATCAAAATTGATGGACGCATTAAAATTGTAAACCAGTTTGTCGGTTTCTTTTGTGAATCGTCCGCCCCATAACTGAGCCATAAAAATTCCTCCTGTATTGTAAATTTTAAAAGTGTTCTAAATGAATATTCTACATGAAAATAAAGTAACTGGCAAGGAAAAAGGCAGAAAATATCTTGTTTACATAATAAGATTGGAGTATAATCTGTTTTATCTGCGAGATTTGCAGGTGAGTTTGAGAGGAAAAGAGGAAGAAAAGAAGAAATGGAGATGAAAACACATAAGATACGAGACACGATTTTTCTGTTTCTGACAGCAATGATATGGGGTGCAGCATTCGTAGCACAGAGTGTAAGTATGGATTATATCGGACCATTTACATTTATTTGTCTTCGCTCCGTGATTGGAGGATTATTTCTGATTCCGGTCATTATGGTCATTGATAATATTCGAAAAAAAAGACGGAGTGAAAGTGTAAAAACAGCCTCAGATAACGGTATTAACAGCTTTCAAAAGATGCAGGCAGAGGAAGAAAAATTAAGCTGGAAAAATAAGCGGCTTTTAGAAAGTGGAATTGTATGCGGAATATTTTTATTTTTAGCAAACTGTTTTCAGCAGACGGGAATTCAGTACACAACTGTAGGAAAGGCAGGATTTATCACAACATTTTATATTATTATCGTACCGGTTGTCGGCCTTTTCTTTAAAAAATACTGCGGAATTCTCACTTGGATTGGTGTAGTTATCGCATTAGCCGGGCTGTATTTTTTATGTATTACAGAAAAAATGACAATTCAGAGAGGGGATGCTCTCATTTTATGCTGTTCCTTTTTATACACAGGACAGATTCTCGCGATAGACCATTATAATCCATTCGTAGATGGGGTAAAAATGTCTTGCATTCAGTTCCTTACCGGCGGAATGCTTGGCGCAATCTGTATGTTTTTATTTGAAAGTCCGAATATGGCAATGATTTTAAATGCGGCAGGCCCGATTCTTTATACAGGTATTATGTCAACAGGAGTAGGATATACGTTACAGATTCTGGGACAAAAAGGATTAAATCCAACTGTGGCAGCATTGATTATGAGTTTGGAATCTGTGTTCTCTGCCCTTTCAGGATATTTGTTCCTTCATCAGCTTCTTACAACAAGAGAATTGATCGGCTGTGTACTTATGTTTATTGCGATTGTATTAGCGCAGCTTCCGGATATCCGAAGAAAAGTATAAAAATGCATAGTACATGTTCATTTTATTAACTTAAAGTAAGTTTGATGAATATTTATTCAAAGAATATGCAAGAAGCACTTGTGTTTTTATTCGGTTTGTGGTATTTTTTATATTTAGAAGAAAGCATTGTGTAGCTTTCTTGCAATACGCAAATTTTTTTAGAAAAACTTGTAATGAAATGAAACAAAGGAGAGAAAAAGATGAAGATGAAAAAATTAGCAGCCGTTGCGCTTGCAGTTGTTATGTCTGTATCTATGTTAGCTGGATGCGGTAGCAGCAACGACAAAAAGTCAGCAGAATCCAGTACTTCTGCTAATGGAACAGCTACAGTAAAGACAGCAAAAGATGGTGTGTTAACAATGGCAACGAATGCGACATTCCCACCATATGAATCTTATGAGGGTAATGATATTGTTGGTATTGATGCTGACATCGCAAAAGCAATCGCAGATAAATTAGGACTGAAGTTGGAGATTCAGGATATGGAATTTAACTCTATCATCACAGCAGTACAGTCAGGTAAAGCAGATTTAGGTCTTGCAGGTATGACTGTAACAGATGAGAGAAAGCAGTCTGTTGACTTCACTGACAGCTATGCAACAGGTATTCAGTCCGTTATCGTAAAAGAAGGTTCTTCCATTAAGTCTATTGATGACTTAAAAGGTAAAAAGATTGGTGTGCAGTTAGCAACAACTGGTGACATCTACGCAAAAGATGACTTTGGCGAAGAAAACGTAGAAGAATACAATAAAGGTGCTGACGCAGTTATGGCTCTTACAAGCGGTAAGATTGATGCAGTAATCATTGATAACCAGCCAGCGAAGTCTTTCGTTGAGACAACAGATGGTTTACAGATTCTTGATACAGATTATGTTCAGGAAGATTATGCAGCAGCAATTCAGAAAGGCAATACTGATTTACTTAACGCAGTAAACGGAGCATTAAAAGAGCTGAAAGAAGATGGAACTATCCAGAAGATTCTTGACAAATACATCAAATAATTATACGTAGTTACGGAGATTGTAGCTATGATATGAAAAAGCAGGAAGCAGTGTATACCGCTTTCCATACCCGGGGCAGTTGTCCCGGGTACTCTTTTGTTTTATCCTCTTACAGCAAGAAGACTCCGACCTCTAAGGTGGGAGATGAATTGCG
>OLPP01000120.1_pt1 | contig 91719 bp, 117 predicted proteins | sample 1643151 | NCBI WGS metagenome assembly OLPP01 (sample SAMEA3136679, study PRJEB25190) | human gut metagenome | biome: human gut; feature: human-associated habitat; material: faeces | place: Austria | collected 2013 | reverse complement strand
TGTAGAAAGGTCACCGTTGAACGCCAGCAGAGACGGGAAAAACGCCACTGTGGTAGGCGTCCCACGCCTCGACTCTGCGATGCAATAGTCAAACTCTGACAGACCGCCAGCGGCTGAAATTGCGTTCAGCCAGGTAGTGGTCATATCGACTACTGGGGTACGCCCGGCCGCCCGACAACCCAGCACATAGTTGTTCATCGCATAGGACTGATAGGCCAGATACCGTGCAGCTGACACCGACTCGTTTTTGTTGTCCGTGATGATGTTTTTCACGTTGGCAAATCCGGTCGCGGTAGCATCGGTGTACAGCGTGTCGATACGGTCCATGTTGGTCTTGTAGCTGCCGTCTGTATCCAGACCAACCGCGAAGGCCATCGCCCACAAACGGAAAGCAGCCGCATAAAAGTTGCTGTTGCCGTTCTGTGTGCCGCCGTACTGGATTTTTGCCGTATTCGCCAGATTGCCGATTGCCGTTTTCAGCGCTGCCTGTTTTGCCGTATCGCCGTTTTTCACCGCCAGTTTATACAGCCACCACACCACCGGCGTGATAGTGCGGGAAATAAACTGTAGCCCTTTCAGGTCAACCGCTTCCCCGATGTTGATATTCGTCACGCCACCGTAATGCGCATCAGCGTGCGCCTCAAAGAGAGCGTATACGGAGTTAAAATCCCCCTTGCCGCTTCTCACCATGGCGACAATTTTACCGCCCAGGGTGTTGATGACGCCGTTGCCCGTATCCGTGGCGGTGGCCTCATTATCCCACCAGTCGGTGTATCCCTCGACGATATCCCCGATGTGGTTCATCAGTGCACGGGTGCGGGCGTACTGCGTGGTTGTGTTACGAGCCACAAATCCCACCGGCGGATTCTGAACGCGATTAGCCAGGTCGTCGTTATTAGCTGCCTGCTCTTTGACGTTAATCAGGAAGCCGTTACTCCACGCCCAGCCCTGCGGGACTGCCCCGGTCGTGGTGAAAGGCGATACCGCTCCGCCATCCTGCCTTGCATAGGAGGTGTTACCGGTAGTGGCGGACGCAACGTTGTAAACAGGCATGGTTTCTGTCGTATCGCGACGGGCGTTACCGTTAGCGTAAATCAGCGACAGGCTCTGTTTTGCTGAGTTGTCGGACCACAAAACATTGTGGTTCGCTTTTGTCGTTTTGGCTGCGGTGGAAATCAGGTTCATACGCATACGAACACCGAAAAGCACATCTGCCGGGATCGCTTTATCCACCGCCATAACGTTTTCAGTTTTAATCATGCCGTTCTGGAAAACCTTTGTCCTCGTCGTGAATTTGAGAAACTGGCTGGAAAACTCCGGGTACGTTGCTGAAATCTGGCTGTAGCTGATAGTTTCAACCTCGGTAAACACCGGGCCATCAGAAACGATGCGATAGGATGCGGTCGGGTCGTTAGTGGCCATCGCCGAGAAATCGGTCGCAGCCCCGCCAGCCCCCGCGCGTCGCGTCAGAACAAATTCCGCGATCGAGGTGTAGTCTTTTCCTCCTGACCCCAGCTTGTACGGTAGCCAGTTGCGATAGCTGTCGAATGTCAGTGTGGTGCCATCATCTGCACTGACACGCAGGGAGGTAGAGGACTCCCGTACTGCGCGGGAATAGATGCTGTATCGCTGGCGCACCGTGTAAACCCGGATGTTGTATTTTTTCGACACTCCCGCAGCCAGTGTATCCATGATAATCAGCGAACCGGCCCGCAGGGAGCCGTCGCCCCAGTAACCCAGGGAGCCATTGCGGCGGCGGTTGAAATCCGGCGCATCAGACCACTGCGGCAGGAACGTATTGCCCTGTTCGTCCTCAACCACAATATACTGGTCTGAGACGGCCTCGCCCGGCGCAAAGTTGCATTTCAGCTCAATCGGGACATTCGTCAGGGCTACCGGGAGGTTATTTTTTACCACCGTGGAAAAACGTTTGTAGGCAGACGACGCGGCAGACTCTCCCGGCTTTGCAAACAGGTCGAATGAAAGGTAAATATTCACGCTGTCGGTGGATGTGACAGTCAGTGTACCGGGATTGACGGCGAATTGCGTGACCATTGGCTTGCTCACGGTGGTCGCCGTTTTCTGGCTGAATACCGTGTTGCGGTATTTATCAAGTACGTAAGCCAGGGCATTTTCCAGGGTTACCGTCATGCCAGCAGCAGTGATATTCGTACCCATGGCCAGAATCAATAACTCACCCGTTGACGCTTTGTACGTCACGCTGTCTGTAGTAGCGCTGTTAATCAAATCAATATGCGCCCCGCTCAGTGACCCATCGCGGGTACGGATAATGCGGGTCGTGTCAGTTGGCAGGGCGCCCGGGAGCGAAACCTTAAAACCCACTGCCACGCCGTTACCGATAGTGGTGAGCGATGAGGCTACCGTTGGAGCGATAGTGAAATCCTGATACGGCGTAGAGATTGCCCCTGCAGTAATTTCCTCTCCGTCCAGAATGGTGATTTCTTTCACCGTCCCGGTGCTGTCGGAGATGTTAATCGTGCTGCGATAAAAGTTAGTGGCGAGAAATAATCCGGACAGATTAAGCACGCTGTTAAATGGAATCGATGCCGAGTATGCCGCGACAGCTCCGGTGATGCGGTAAGCGCCCTGGTGAGCGCTGAAGGTATTCATTTTTTCGTTGTTCTCACGGATGAGGGTTTTAATCAGGTCATCACGGGTTGCGCTGATGTCTGCGGCGTTTTTCACTGAACGGGATTCAGACGGTGCGGTAACAGGCTTTTTCCACACAGTAAAGGACGTACTGATTTTGTCGGTTGCCGTCACTGTTACCGTGCCAGCGTCGGAGAAGAAGACAAAATACTCCGGGCGAGTCTGCGTGGCAGACGTCTGCTGGCTCAGAATTAGCCCCGCATATAACGACCACATATACGCCTCGGCACCGGCAGCGGTGTCGTCAAATCCTGCCGCGGTGATGCCGGCCGACATGACAGTGAACTCCAGACGTGAGGTTGTGGCGTTATAGCTCACCCCGTCAGTGGTAGCAGTGTTACCACCACCCGGCAGCAGTGATGCCACGCTCAGTGAGCGGTCACGAATCATGCGGGACGCGTCAGCAGGCAGCCCACCCGGCAGCGTGCCGGTCAAATAGAGAGTCCAGCCGTTTGTTTGTTTAGCAGATGAGGCGACGGTGAACGCAGAGAGCGCAAACTCCTGGTACGGCGTAGTCAGCACACCATTTTCCATGGACTCACCGCCGAAAAACGTGCGCTCAAATAGTTTTCGCCCGTTACCCATCACCGTTATTGTGCAATTGTTGTATACGCTCGACCATGCAGCATGGCCCAGCTTCAGCATCACCGGGTCCGCATAGTCAGCAGAAAAAGCAACATCTACAGTCCCGTCAAAGTTCTTCGTGGCGAGGATTTGAGTGAAGTCGCTGGAAACACGCAGGCGAGTCTGCATTTCTGGTGCAGTGTTTTTCAGAGTTGCGATACTGTCGCGCAGTTCTGCCTGCCCAACCCCTCTGATAGCCGGAACAGAAGCCAGTTCGATGGATTCCTGAGACGGCATTTTCCGCCCGGTAGGCTGCAGCGTGCCGCCGTTGTTGATGTACTCATCCGCCAGTGTGCCGCCATCAGGGCTGCGCACATAGGTCGTTGACCCCTCGGGGATATTTGCGATGTCAGCCTGAGCGGCTGACAGAGTCATATACTGACGACTGAGGGGGATCAGGTTCTGGCGGGTCTCCTCGACAACCTTATCCCCTTCAGCCTTAATTCCGTCTACTGTGTAGTGCTCGCCGCCGAGACGATCGGTGTACGTCAGCTCAGTGCTGGTGACAACCTTATCCAGCATGGCGCCGCCATAAACTGCGTCCCGGATATCTGTGCTAGGCACATCATTGTCGGTCGGGGTTGGGAGTGGTACTTGTGCCATTGTGCATGTCGCCCTATATAAATGGCGCACGAAGCCCTCAGAAGTAAATCTGATGGTGTGCGCGAAGGTTGTTATTACTGCTGTGTGTTACGGATAAATCGAGTCTGAATACTCAGTGAGCGAGAGAGTTTGAGTATCGTCACCATTGGGTTTGGCGCTATCTACGCGCCATATTGTGGAGTTCAGTTCCGAGTCGGTAGCGATGAAATACCGGCTTGGGTTTTGCACATTTACGCGGTCATAAATGTTGAGTTCGAAGGTATCGGCTGCGGCCTGGAATGCCTTGGCCTTGCCACTTACCGGATAGGCCCGCCAGCGCCCGCGGTAATTGCCGAGGCTGTCAGTCATCACCACCCACATATCTCCGAGCGTAAAATCGATGCGCTCAGAGGTACTGAACACATCCCCGTTACCCTGCTCGTTTACAGAGTTGAATTCCTCACCGCGCAACGCGCCAGAGGCCAAGCCCTGAGATAGCTGAATAATGGCATTTTCAGCCTCTTGTGCCGTTGCGCCCGAAACCACAAATCCCTGATTGATAATCGTGGTTAATTTTGCCAGATCTCCAGCGCTGGTTCCGTATTGCCTGGTGGCTCTCTCTAAACGTGCATATAGGGATGCAGTAGCATCCAAGCTGCTGCGAGTCTGCTGCGTGATGTTGAAAACGCGTTCGGTTACATCAGCAAGTTGTTCAGACGGGCGAAGGGAGTTAGATAATTTGTTATTAACCGTGGCCCATGCATCAGCATATTCAGCCACTTGCTGGACAGAAAGAGCTGCTGTCAGTGCAACCGCAACACGGGACAAGCTCGACATCGAGCGCTCCGTGGTGTCAATAGAGCGTGATGTTTTATCAAAACCACGCTCCATCAGATCCAGGCGCTGATTTACACGCTGCTGCGAAGTCAGCAGACCGCGTACATCCATCTCAATATCGTAATAAATGCCGCCGGCGTTCTCTGCCATTTGCTTTTCTCCGGGGATTAAAAAACCCGCCGGAGCGGGTTGATAGAATTCTATGAGTTCGCGTGAAGGTACTACCCAGGATAATTATCTAAATTGAACTTAAACTGTTTTTTCCCTTCCTGGTAAAATTCAGCCTCGATAATTACTTGCTTATGAGATTTAATGTTTTTTATGAATCCAGAGGGTGCTGAGAAGAAAATCACGTCAGCGCTGCCATCAGCAGCTTCATTCATTGAATATGTTTTTATCTTGTCTTGATCGAACTTAACTGACACATGGCAACCATCATACGAGTTACATAAAAACTGGCCTTTACTTATAAGTAACAGCGCCTCTGTTGGCATCAACTCCTCCGGCTTCTGACCCTTTTTCAAAGTGGTCTTTTTGGAGCGTAGGACAATTGACAGTTCAGAGCCACCGTTATAGGGAAAATCAAAATCGGCAGAATTTTCAGAGTCAAGTGTTAGAAACTTCTGAGCTGTACCACGCATTTCATCGTTTTGATATGAAGGCGTCCAATCTTTTGCCTGTGTGCTAAATGCAACCAAAGCTATTGCTGCAAAAATAAATTTTTTCACATCCCTATCTCCATTGGTTTATTTTGAAACAGATTAGCAGGGATGTCTCAGGATTCAATGCAACCAGAAGCAAAAAACCTCACCGAAGTGAGGTTATCTTTGTGCTTAGTCGGCCCAGCCTGTCTTTGTGTTAATGGCCGATTCAGCCATCGTATACTTCGCCACAACATCATCCTTAAACAGGATCGTGAGCTCTTTCTTTGTCCCGTTCGTACCGTTATGGAAAAGCCCATAGAACGGAATGAATGAGGTGCCATTAACTTTCACTTTAGCGAAGGAATACTTCCAGATTTCATTACCGCCGTCGGTATAAGACACGTTATCAGGCGATCCGAAGGTGTTCTTGACCTCTGCCTTGGTGGTTTTTCCTTCCTGAAGCTTTGACTGGACGCTGGTTTCAGACTCTTTGCTGAGCTGCTGATTTCCAGAAGAGGCACAACCAGCCAGCACTAACGCAATCGCAGATGCGACAAAAATTTTCTTCATTTTGTTTAGCCATCCCATTGGTATTATTCTGGCTAATCCTAACAGGGTTACTACTGCTAACAAACTCACAAATATAGTCGTTATTTCGCTCTATCCTGAGCCATCATCGCCTGCCAGCGGCGATCGTCTTCGTCCATAACAGCATCGTATTCGTCCCTGGTGAAGCCTTTCTGGTTCGGGTATTTGGCGTTAATCATCATGGCGAACTCTGTCATCGTGAGGTTCTCAGCCTCTTCCCGGCTTATGCCGAAATGGTTGCGGGCCGCCATGATGTAGTCGGCAGCGCGGAATTCTGCGGTTGTCTCGTTCGTTTCATAACGCTGCAGCTTGCGCACCTTCGCTTTGCCGATGATGCCGTGCATCATCAGGTTTTGCGCGACGATGACCATACTTTCCGGCTGCATGCTGCCCGGCCGCCAGACGAAACCGCGCTTTCGTGATTTAGCTGGCTTCATCCAGCCAACCAGATCGCCGATATCATCGTCACAGCATGCTGTCAGGACCGTATGAGCCGCTATCATCGCCTTGCGCGACAGGAGCCCACTCTGGATATATCGCAGGACGCAATCAGGAAGGCGGCTGTACTCATCGCGGATATAGGCCTCAGCTACGCGCTGCGCGAATGGCGTCGCCTCGTCATTGCACAGGTCATAGAACGCTTGGACAATTTCCGCCGGCTCTCCAATGCGTGCCATGTTGCGAAACGACGGCCGGAAAAAGAATTCCCGGTCACCGAATCCGATAACGCATTCGCCTAATTCTTTAATAGGGGTCATAGTCGCTCCATAAACAGTATCAAGGGCGCAGAACGCCCTTTGTACTATTCACGATGTGGTTAGCTGATTGTCACCGTGCACGCCACCGAGGTGATTTTTACCGGCGTCGCTGAGGAGTCAGTGACCTCACAGGTGTAAACACCGGCGTCACCAGACACGGCGCTCGCCTTATTAAACGTTGCCGTGGTTTGACCGCTGACGACGGAGCCGTCTTTTTTCCACACGTAGGTGTATGGAGACGTGCCGCCTTCGACCGCTACCGACATATTAAGGGCTGAGCCAGCGGCTACTGTCTTGGTTGCCGTCAGGTTTGTGGTGAATGCCAGCGCCGGTCCAGCTACTTCGAACACGACAGTGTCAGCGTCGTAGACTTTCCATTCCCCGGAGAAGGTGGAAATGTCAGAGGTACCGAAATCACCAGACCATGAGGTTGTGTTGAAATACCCCATGATGTAGGTGCCGGCATCTTCGCCCACAAAGTCGAAGCGGACCCAGACCGTAGGCTGGCGGCCGGCCTGCACTTCATCGAAAATATATTTCGAGATAGCAATGGCGCCGATTTCAGTCGTTTTATCCTGCTTACGGAATTCCCCTTCCCCGGAGATGGTGAAATCCATGTTGTTGACCAGGTTCTCAACCAGACCTTTCGTATCGTCAGCCTCAGAGGTGACGGTATTCATGGAGTAGTCGAAACCTTTCGTGGTTAGCGCGCCCAGGCGTTTCCATTCGGAAAGGGCCGGAACGGTATCAGCACAGCCAAAAGCCATGCGTAGCACGGCCACCTTACCAATCAGCTTGCCGGTATCATTAGCACAGCCTTGCATGTGTACCTCTCAAATAAAAAAGGCCGCCAGATGGCAGCCTGATGGTTGATTCTGGCGATTATTCGCCGTATGTGCAGGAGACGAGCAGCCGGGTTACTAACCGGCCCTCTTCGGTGGGGATCGGTGCCGGAACGTTGCCGACAAGACTCAGGGCGCCGACGCAGTCATCGGCACCCGATTGCGCACTGATATGCTCGACGATGGCGTTCACCGCGGCGTCCGCAGCATCTGGATTCGCTTTCGAAGAAATGACATCGACCATCACGTACCAGTCGCCGCCGCGGTCGTACTCGATATTGGTGCCGCCGGAAGGACGAAACACGATGAACTGATCGGCATCCTTGCCGGTGTCGCGCCATAGCCGCCACTGCACCTTAAACCCTTCAGTCAGCTTCTCAGCAACAAAAAGGTCCTTCAGGCGCATATACATCGCAGGTGTCATAGCGAAAGCTCCTTTTTAACCGCGGCGTCAATCTGGCTGCGGGGATCCTCGAAGCCCTTCGTTAAGAACTCTTTCTGCGCCGATACGCGCCGGAAGGTTTGCTTAACTTCAGGGTCGTGAGCGAACACTGCATAAGACGCCGTGTAGCCAACGCGCCCGGTCACCCGCACGCCGTTCGCGGTGATTTCCCGGAACTGACTGTTGATGAGCGTCGACGTATCAATCGGGGTATAGAGCGCCGCCTGTGCGCTACCGATGAGCATCGCCGACTGCAACGCGCGCACAACCTTGCGCCCCTGCACGTCCTTAATGATGCGGTCAAGATTGGCCTTGGCCTGGCGGATGCCGCGAACTTTAGCGCCCATGCCTATACTCCCGTGATTATTGCGAAATCATCCGCCAGTCGCTCGAACGTATCGGCGAATTGAACGATCTGCCGTATCTCGTCGGCCTCGTCCGGCGGTTGCAGCGCGGTTGATGCGCCAATAAGAATGGAATCCCCATCCCTCGCCGCGGCGTACTCGGTCCATATCGTGTTTTTAACCACGATCTCCCGGCCAAGGTCACCGATTTTCGCAGAGAGTCCACCCTGGTAGTCGCAGAGAATGGCGATCGGCGCTTCCCATCCGTACGGCTGACCTCCGCCGTCGGTATCACTACCGTCGGCATCGCGTATGCGCCGCCAGATTGTCGCTGTCGCCGTGTAAGACCACGAAGCTATCGAGCTCAAGGTTACTCCCTCCGCTCATCACCGATTCGCTTTTTAAGCAGCACCGCCACGTCGATGTCGATATCGTAATGGATAGGTCCAACGTGGATTACTTCTTCCGAACTGACCCGATTAATCTCAAACCATTCGATATTCAGCGCATTGACCTGTTGGCCATTCCCTACAGGGACAAAAAGGCCAACGGGGTCGCCGCATTCGAGCTGCAAGTAACGCTCGATAGCGATTGGGGCAACTACTGATTCGCGAAACGTCCTGACCTCACCGTCAACGCGATAAATCACCGTCACGTTTAACGCGCCGATCATTCTTTTTGCATTCGCCATTTTCACTCCCTCCACCTCAGCACGATTGCGCCTGTAGCCTGTATGCGAGGGCAGTTAATCATCCACTGCCCGGCGCCGTTAACATACGCCGTGGTCTGCTGGCCGGTATCAGTCATCACCCACACCCGGGTGAACGTGCGCGGCAACCGCTGCCGCACTGAAATCCAGGCCATCAGCAGCCACCGACAACGAGAAAGAGGCCCACGCGGTTACCTGCGCTAATCGGCAGCTCACTGGTGCACCCGCTGGTATCCAGTTTCGCCAGAGAGTCACGCAGCCAGGTAATCCCGTCATCGCCGTAATCGAACGAGCGCGACGCCCCGGATGGCGCCCCCTGCGATTTGATTCGCCGGGCACCGGAAGACGTCGCCATGAGCGCAGCGGCATACATCAGGATCAGCTTTGCCGAACAGTCGTCATAACCCGCACCATCGAGGCACGGGATAATCTTGTTCACCACGCAGAGAATCGGATCGAGCAGAGCGGCCGGGATGGAGTAACCCAATTCACCGAGGAACGCCTGCACGTCTGCCGCTGTGATTGGGTCAGCCATGGTTATTTCGCCTTCTTCGATTTGCTGGCAGATTCTTCCTGCTGCTCTGCCTGCTCTGCCTGCTCTGCCTGCTCTGCAGCGTCATTGCCCGGCGTGGCTACTTCCAGCGCTTGCTCTTCCACTTCGCCCACCACCGACACACGACCAGCAAAAGCTGCAGGAACGTCCGCCGCGACGAATTCGTGGCCAACAGGAAGTTGCTGGAAGACGCCATCAATCATGCCCCAGCAGCCGGTTTTCTCGACCTTTAACGTTTTCATGCTTTCTCCCGAAGAAAAGGGGCCGAAGCCCCTTAACCCTGTGCGTTGAAGACTTTAGAGCGACCGTTGAAATCACGCTTAATCTGCAGACCAACTGCACTCCAGACCAGAGTGTTGTAGTTGTCGAACGGATTCTGTCGCGGGATCATGAAGGTGCCCACCGGCGCGGCGATGCGCGTCTTGATGTACTGCGAGTTGCCGCAACGTGCGCTTCCTGGTCATCGGACATCGCGTCGAGGTTTTCGGACTGCATGCCGTTCCACTCACGCCATTCGCGGCTGTAGCCGGTGTTAAAGATAGGGATCGGGTCGCCAGCTTCGTCGTAGATGACTTTATCCAGCTCTTCCGGAACATGGCCAGTCAGTGTGCGATGAACCTTGCCAGCGTCACTGGAAACGCGGTACAGCGCAGCCGTCTTGCCGATAGAGATCGGCGTACCGAGACCGAGCAGGTCATCAAGCAGGCCGTTGCCTTCGTCGTTGCGGAAGACTCGGGTGGTGATGTTGTCCACTTCACGCCAGTAGTCTTTAGAGATCAGCGCAGCCTGGTTAACTTCCAGCGCGCCGCCGTACTGGGCGGAAATGTTGTTCTGGTTAACGTTGAAGGATTCGCGCTGCATCAGCAGCTGATTCCATGCCTTCTTGATCTGGTTATGTTCAGTAACCAGCTTTTTGTTAAATACGATCATGCTCATGCGGTAGCTTTCCCTGATTTGCGAACTTTCACGAGCTGGGCTTCAGCACCAACGGTGATCTTTTCGCGTGAAAAGAAGAGGACCTGGTCGGTTACTGGAGTGGTCGACTTGGCCAGTGTGCCGTCACCGGCAGAAACCAGACCTTCGTTTTCCAGCAACACTTCGCCGGCTTTTACCAGCATGTGGTAATCGACATCGTCTTCGCACATGATGGCCGCGCCAGTATCCCCGGCCGGCACTGCATCGCGGATATCACCGCCGCCGATATAATTGTGCTGGAGCGCCAGGGCAACGCCTGCACCACCGGCCACATTGTGAACGGCCAGTTTCCCTGTGCTATCCAGCATTACCAGAGACCCAGGCTTCACTGCCGCCGCCATGATTGCTTCAATGACCTGCGGGTCATTCTTGCGGGCCGGGCCCGCGATTACGGTATGGAAACGAGGTGCGAGAGCCATTATTCAGGAGCCTCCATAGAAAGGATTTCACTCTGAGCGCCATTCCCCTGGAATGCCGGGTTCAGACCGGTGCTGGTCTGGCACTGCGAGTACATGTCGTTCAGCGCTTCGCCGGCCAGCGAGTTGATCGCCGCTTCGGTCATGAACGGGAATTTCGCTTTGACCGCTTCACGCTTGGTCTTGAGGTCTTTTTCAGCGTTGGCCTGCAGCTGAGTTTTCAGCGTACTGATCTCGTCAGTCAGCGGCTTAATCGCCAGATTTACTGCCGCGGTAATCGCGTCAGAGTTAATCTGAGTACCCGGCTGGTCACCTGTTTTCTTCTGAACCTGCTGGTTATAGGCATCCCAGACCTGATCGTCGGTCAGCCCCTCGGTTTTAACGCCTGCGGCATTGAGCGCGGCGATCATCTTCTCTTTCATCGGGTTTATTTCTCCGTTGGTTTTGACTTCGTACTCAGTGGGTTTGCGCACGACCTCTACTGGATCGCCGACCAGCGTGACTGCGCTGTCGTCGATGAGGTATTTTTGCTGGAAGAGCTTATTGCCCTCTTCGAAGATGAATTTGTCTGGCCAAACGGTCACGACATAGCGATAAACATCGCTGCCAGACGGCGCGCGAATGGCTTCACGCAGCATCTGGTAGATTTCATCGAATGAGGCATCTGAGTTGTGGGTGAGGAAGAACTTCACTTTGTTCAGCAGGCCATCTTTGAGGCTATTTGCGGCTTCAACGAGGCTTGCAGTCTCGACTTCGCCTTCCTGACCATCGGCATTCACGAACATGCCGACTCCTTCTTCTGGAGTGCCGGCGCCCGGCTCATCGAGCAGGATAGCGATATGGTCGAACTGCATATTGCGAGCGATCCATGAGTACTTCTTCTGCTTCGACTCGCCTGATTTTCTCTCTTTGTTCGTGAGTAATCCGGTAGACAGGTGGATCGGGTCGGTGTTGGTGCCGGCGATCATCTCATCGAGGCGATTAATCAGGCGCTTACCGTCAGGCTTTGTCTCGGCGACCGCCTTATTGATATAAACGTCCATGACGACCTGGTCGCCTGACTTGCTGACGTTCTGCGCCCATGCACCGACGTGATAGCTGTTAATGGCCCGCGGGTCATTGGCGCTGACATATTTGCCATCTACCATCGGATGCGGCAGAGGCATCAGCTTGCCTTCCATCGTCTGGTAGCTGTTGTTAATCTCCTCCGCCGGGTACAGGCCGCCATTCATCACAATGTCATCGACGATCGGAACCGCACCACGAATGACGTAGTGTTCCTGGCCGTTGATAGTTGTCGTTGAGATGTTGGAGGCGTTGATGGCGAGGGATTTAACGTGGATGCTGGATAGCTTCACGTTTCGTCCTCATTGGTGGATTTCAGGCAATAAAAAAGGCCGCCGAAGCGACCTTTTATCAGATGTTATTTATCTTCATGAATTCAGATAGATTTGTCACCAAGAAAGCTCTCTCGCATGCTCGGTTCCAAATATCGCCACCCTCTTCGGCGACACCATCGTATTTGGACAGAATGTACTCTCTTATCTCTCCACTATCTAAAATTCTTCCCGGGTTGGAGCGAATTAACTCATAAGCAGCAATGTTGAATTGCTGATCGTCTAATCCGCCTGATGTGTACCAAAGACCAACCAACCACTTATCAAGAGCTTGTATGTTATGCATGTCTTTCTCCAAATAAAGAACACCTGAATCATTGCATGCATAACGTTATTGAAAAAATGATTTTAACCAGCTTTCCATGCCTTGCGCTCTTTCACCAACTTCTCAACCAGCCCTTTGTTGAATATGCTGTCGTCGTCGTTGAGCAGCACCGGAATCTGGCTGCAGTAGCAGTTGTACCGGTTGCCGTTCTCAGCGTAGAAGTCTCGCACCTGCTCAGTGGTGTAAACCTTGCCGTGGCGGCTGGCATGCCATGATCGCGTCGTAGGCTTGAGCGCTGACAGCCATAACAGGCCAGTCTTTAGCCCCAACCTGTCGGCCGCCCAGTCCGTTTCGTTCCATTGAGCCTGGCGCAGTGCTCCGACCTGCTCAGTCTGCGCCATGTTCTTGGCGCGACTCATTGAGACGTCCAGGCGCTTGCTTATCACCTGCGCCGTCTCGCGCGGATTCACGCCCCGGCCAATGGCATCGGCTATAACGTTTGCGAGGTCGCCGCGAGCCCGGTCGCTTTCCAGTTTCCAGTCGCTATACGTACCGATGTAAGCGGCGGCGATCTGGTTCTGGTAGTCGCTCTCTTCTTTTCCGAAACGGAAGAGAAGCTCTTCGCCCGTAGGCCATACCCAGCGCAGCTCTGACGCAGACGCGAGATAGCGTGCCCCGTCATTGAACAGGCGATACATACGCTTTGACTGCGTGATGATATCGGTGAGGTTTTTATACTCGGTATCGAAAATTACGCCACGCCAGAACGAACCATAGCCGAGGCCGACCAGGCGGCGGAATCGGGCTAACTGCGCCGCTGTTTTCCCGGGTCCGCGCGTTCCCTCGTAGAGAATTTCGTTACACGGGCAGCTCAATGATAGAGATTGAGATCCGGGCAGAGGCTTCCATACAGCTTTGTAATTCATCCACCCAATACCTCGCCCTGCTGTTTTTGTGCTGCCTTTTCCCAGTCATCAACGTTGTCGCAGGAAGGAACCGGCATAACGTTATGAGTCGCAACCACGCTTTGCTCTACTTTTTGCTTGTTCGTGTAGACGTCGCCAACATCCTTGGCGGCCTGCTCAAGCAGTTGTGCGGTCATGCCATAGTTCTTCATGCTTTCGGCATTTACGGCCATGCGGTTGAGAACGCGTAAACGGTACGCTTTATTGGCGATCGGAATATCGGATATCTCATTCAGGAATCGGTCGCGAGTAACATTGAAAAGGTCGACCCACTTTTTAGCGAGGCCCTTTCCGCTAACCTTGGTAGGGTCGTTTTGATCCACCTGCTGCCGGGTTATTTTTATGCCAAATTCTTTTAGGACGGCATCAGCGACTTGCGAGGGTGCTTCGTAACACGCAACTGACTGAATTATGAAAGCTTTAACCTCTGGTTTTAATGCCGCCATAATTCACCATCCGTCCTAACCTGTCCTGAATTCATGCCAACTTCAGCATGCAAGTCCCGCACGCCCTGGCAACATCGATATGAGCAACCTCCGCCGGCCTGTTCGCCGCATCAACCATTTCCTGCACGTCTTTGCTGGCGCCGTAACGCCTGACCACTCCAACGAATTCCTCGACGTCGTGGCCGCGAAGCTTCAGCACCGGCATTCCGGTCTCTTTGTTGAACTTCGGTGCGCCGTAATCGTCGGTAGCCTGGGCGATATGGTAAAGCTCATGTTCAACCAGTGCGCAGAATTCGACGTCGCTGCATTGCTCGCAGTAGTCGGCAGCCAACGTGATGATGTACTTCGGTATGCGACCGAACCATTCATGCATCTGCTGTTCCATTCGGGACTTCTGCCAGCCGCCGGCGCGCATCATTACCTGCTCACACTGGCCCAGCACAACGCGGCCACTTTTGGCGAATGCACCCGACGCCCACATGAACGCGACATCAGCATCAAGCAAGTGCGTATGGTCAGGGTTATGGATTCGGCCATCCACTGAAAGGATGTGCTGGTTAACCCATTCGCCGATTTCGGTGGCGGGGATAAGCCGGGTATAAGGCAGCCAGTTTTCGCCAGTGAAGTTGACGGGAGGGAATGGTCGGCGGTCTTCAGCTTCAGCCATACAGAACATTCCTCTGGGTTGTTCGGATACTTACCGGGGAATTGTTTAACCGGCAACTCATGAAACTTACATAAAACTCTGTCAATGGCACTTTACAGGCACCACCTGCAGAATCTTATAAACGCAACATTGCCACTTCTTCTCAGAGTTGCTCAGTCACTTCTCGTCTTTGCGAGCCGTCAAGATGTGGATCACCTCTTTGGTCGACACCAGATCTATGCTTCTTGTCGGGTAAGCATTATCGAAGCCCCTCTGAGAAGAGCTCCTGTAATGCGGTCAGGCCTCGCTAGCCAGCTCAACCAAATCTTTGAAGTCCTGGCACATATGCAGTAGATGACCATGATCGTCGACAAAGTTGTAGCTTTTGAATAGTTCTACGATTTCCTCGGGACTCTTCCCACTCAAACGAGGAAACCGTTTTGAATCGTCAACCTGTTTCATCTTCAAATCTCCATTCAGTTGGTTACGACCACGCCACTTCAACTCTGGAAATTGCATTCCATAGCGGTGGCATTTATCAATACTCTCGGGTTCCATCTACCGTATACACAGCACTAATGAATGCGTCGTCAAAAGGCCAGTATTTTGATGCCCACATCAAAAAAGCTGGCTACCCTTATCGCAAAGTTGGGTGAGTAATCTAAGCGAGGCGTGGCCTCGCTTTTTATTTGAGGCACTGCGTGCGGATGTAGTCCTGCAGAGCTCTCAGGGCAGTTTGGTCATTGAGGATTCCGGACCGGATACCGAGAACGTTTCGTCCAGCAACTGCAGAGAGTTCGACGGTGGCATCATCGCCCATGCTGGCGGCGCCGGTGGTTTTGGTTGCGGCTGACACTGGACACTTGCCTTTGACGAGCACCCGACCACCATTATCAAGCTTGCGCTGCAGAGCATCATTTTCAGCTTTTGCATCGGCTAATTCCTTCGTGTATTTGGCATCGAGCGCCGAGACGTCTCGCTGGCGGGTCTGCATGTCCGCGATGGTGTCGTTCGCCAGGCTGAGCTGCTCAGTCACTTTATCGCGCTGTATTTTGAACTCGGTGGCGTTGCTGTGGTAGTGACTAGCCATCCACCCAAGGCAGACAATCAGGCAGATAACCACTGCGCTGATAATGGCGGTTAAGCGGCTCATGACATGATTACTCCAACAGCCAGAAACCACGGCCACGCATCATTACCGTTGAAGGCCAGAAACGCAGCGATAACGAAGCAAATCATGTTCATTTCTGGCTCCAGGTGCATACCTGATATTCGACATCACGGCGATTGATCAGCCCTTTCCACTTCTGACCACCGGCATAGACCCAGCGCTTCAACTCTGCACAGGCACCGGCATAGTCGCGGGCATTCAGCTTTTTCAGCAGCGTGGAGTTAACGGTTGCAGTGGCGCCGACGTTATAGGCAAATGAGTAAATGGCTGCACGCTGGGTTTCTGTGGTCGGAACTTTGATATGCGGATCTACCTGCGCGGCAATGCGCTGTATATCGCGCCGGGTTAGCGCGTCGCACTCTTTATCCGTGTACCGCTTACCCCAGACAATATCCGATCCTGTGTGTCCATCGCAGACCGTTACAACACCGACGATGTCGCGATAGGCGACGTACTCGCGGCCCTCAAGCCCCGTTTTGCCGGATACCATGACAGTAGCGATACCGATGGCGCCCGTACCCAGAGCACCGATAATGCTATTTCTGAGCGCTGGTGACATTGCCATTTAATCTGTCCTCGCGCTCTTTGCGCTTGTAGTACCAGTTCACGCCGAAGGTTCCGATAGTGCAGACGATACCGATGATGATTGCCCAGTCGTTCAGGGAAAGAACGCCACCCATGGTTGTTAAGCCTCCAACCCAATAACTGAGCCATTCTCTGATTTTATCCATGCGTTGCATGCTCTCACCTCGCGTTGATTGCGGGTGCTGTATGTAAGAAAAGGGTCAGGCCCGTCAGGCTGGATTTAACAACGAAGCGTGTCGATGATGATTCCTGCGGGACCTGATAATAAAAAAGCCCGCGGTTAAGCGGGCAATAAGCATGAGGGTAATAGCAATGTCGGCTGATGGCCGAAATACCCTGGCTGGGTTTTAGTGTGGTGGCCGGTGCTGATCTCCGGCATGATTCCTAACTCCCCGTCGTCGCCATGGTGAGCCTTTACCTCACCATCTAGCTGATAAGCTTGCGCATCAGCCTGCGCATTCACCACAACGGAAAGAGCATTCACTTTCGGCACATTCGTCACGCAATAACCATCACGCCAAATGCTCTTACCTGTTGTGCTCTCCAATCTGGCTCAGGACTCTCGCGTATGAGCTTCTGCGTGTTGTGCGGCACGCTTTCACTCAAGAGCCCTGACCGGATTGCAGAAACGAAAAAGCCACCCGAAGGTGGCTCACTGTTCAGCGTTAGAGGTATACCTACCTTCGCCTTTAATGCAGCGTTATCATCTTTCAGACGATCTACTTGGTTTCGCAACCTTTCGATTTCCTTATCGGTGTTGTCTCGGTCGCGCTGAAGACCTTTGATTACTTCACCTTGGGATGCCTGTACTTCTTTTGAGGCCTGAACGGCCGCCTCGGTCTCATCGACGGTATTAATCAAACGAACCGTCAGAAATGAAACAATGGCCATAAGTAGAACGACCATAGCGGTTAGGATCCAAACCTTCACACCGGAAGCAGAATTATCAGAGGCTTCTATAAGAAATTCCTTATGCATAGCAAAAATACCCAACGCGCGGCCGCGACGTTAGAACCGTGGGTATTTTAACTGCATAAGGTTATGAAGATCTTCGAAAAAAATTAGAAGGCGGTTTGTTTGGTTATTTAATGAGCGAAAACAGCCAGATTCCCCATGCAGGGATGATAAGAAACGTCATTGCGTAAACGACTGTGGGCTGTAATTTGTTCAAATTAAATGTCCTTAGTAGGCCTTTTGTGTGCTCTACAACTCCAACCTACATAAAGAATCGGATCCACACAAGAGGAAAAACACTACTTTTTATCAAATTAGTCTTCGGTTTTACTTACCGAAATCTTACCTTTTAGGTAATCGATGGCGCGGCATTATACGTTCTTGCCGCGAGTTATCAATAGTATTGAGCGCAGAAAAAGCTGAAATGCCTTTTTTTGAAAAAAAGAATTCCACTCTCAGAAGACATTAAATGAAAAACCTCGCACGATGGCGAGGCTCGGTGTTCTGATAGGTCAAACGCAAATACGGCAACCTACACTAAATATATTGCTCATTTGTTCATTGAAATGCAAGCACGTTATGACTATTTTTTGCAATTTTCCTCACGCTTTCGCGATCGTTAAACGCATTTTGCAGCGGCTGGTACAGGCAGAAGAGCGCCGCGTTGATAATCTGCTTAACTTCCCGGCGGATGGTTGAAATGCTCGGGTGCTTATACTGGTTTCCGGCGCGGGTCTTCATCAGGCGAGGCTTGCTCACTGCATGCTGCCATGAGGCGATCCTTATCTCACTTGAGTTGCAGACGTAATAGGCAAAAATTACCTTCCATGCATTCTCATCTACATTTTTCAGGTAATGCCGGATTACAGCGTCAATCAGCATCCCATCATCATCGCTGCATACAGGCCTTGAGGATACTTGCGGTTCAACTGTGGCCATGAACTTGGCAATCATATTTATCATCGCCTTGTCTATCTTTCCTGTCTGGCACCATGCGCCCCAAAGCTGGAGCCACTGATCTATCCACTGGTGCTGTTCGTTGGTTAATTCCAGTTTCATGCTGTCTCTCCCAGGGTCTGATAGATGCGAACGAAATTTCTCAGTATGCGGTAGTCAACCAGTACGGTGCCGCGGTGCCGGCAGAGGCGGAGCTTTTGCCAGCGGTCGCGGATGCGTTCGATAACGTCACGGCTCATATTGCCTCCATTTCGGTAATGGTCAGCTCAAGCCGCCCACCTTTGACGACAGGCATTCTCTTCACGCTGTAGTAGTCAACCTGCTGGTCATCGAGCCAGAAACCCGATTTCGTCAGGGCGTCGAATGCTGCCTTTTGCAGATTGTCCAGGTCACGGCGCCGGCGATCCGGCATGTGGCACTCAATACGGATTTTCAGTGGCGTGGCCAGGCCGATATCAAGCATCGAGTCTTTGATGATTCTGGCGACGCTGTCTCGGTATGCCTGCCCTTCCGCGCTAATGTGAGTGCGCCCCCGGTTGTGCCGGTAGTAGCGGTTGTTGCTGGGTGGCCAGGGTAAAGAAATGCGATATTGGTTCATGCTTTTATCAGCCCCTCTTTCATCCAGATAACCTGCGTTCGGGCCATTCCCTCCAGTGCGCACTCTTTCGCATACTCCGCATCTACCAGGCGCGTGCGGCGGTCTATTTCATCGTGACAGGATGAACAGGCGATAGCGGCATCCAGCAATGGCTGAATCTGCTGGCCGACGGCCGCGAAGTTGCCGCGATGAAGTTTGATGCCGTCTACTGGAAGAGTCATACGGCCTCCTTAACGGAAACCGCAGAATGCAGGAAATCGCCGGTGACTTTCGCCATCGGTGACAGGTGTTTCTTTGAAGTTTTGTGCGCCATGTGTCCCCACTTGGCGCCGGATAACAGTTGTCAGTTGCTCAGGCTGACAAGGGAATTATGACGGGCTAAATTCCAAATTGCAAAACGAGCATAGGCTATTTTTTCTCGTTCTGACTGGCCATTTCGATGTAGCGCGGATCGGATGCGCGGGGGAGTTGAATGCTCTGTTCGCGGTAATAGCGCACACGCTCCATGAAATATTCTCGGAGGTGCTCCGGCTGCTCTCTGGCGACCACTTCTGCGACTACCGGCATGTTCAGGCGCTCTTTATAGGCGACGCCGGATGCAGCAAGGTCAACGTTAACCTTGTCCTGCTCATCTTTCGGTTTGGCTGCAATGTTCCACTTTGACATAGAAAAATCCCCTCTGGTGTTGAGGGGATTATATATCACTGCCGCTCTCGCTGCGCGGCTTTGCGTTCTGCGGGGGATTGACTCACTGTTTTATCCCCTGCTCTGTGTTTTTCAGGTCATTCTCTGCGAAGAGGATTGACGTTCTGGCGGCGCGCAGCCGGGCCTTTGCATTTTTCTCTTCTCGTTCGAGGTTGGAGACAGCTTCGCGCAACTCATCACGGCGGTTATAAAGCTGCTGAATCTCTCTCACCACAGCCTCGCCATCAGTCGCACACTGAAGAACATACTGGAAAGGGTCTACAGCGCAGCCGCATTGAAGGCATAAAATCATCCTCCCCTTTTCATTGACCTCTACGGCTTTATGCTTACAGCGTTGCTGGCTGTAGTCCTTTCTGTCGGTTACAGTGATATTCAGCAGTTTCTCTTCGTCGCGCTTGGGCTGAACCAGAGTGATGATGTTGTCGCCTTCATTTTCCATCTGGTTCCTCCTGCGGGGCGGCTGCGAGCATGGCTTTAAAAATCCCCTGCACCTGCGCGCGAGTATTGCAGTCACCGCGAGAGGCATCCCAATCAATGAGACCGCCAAGTGGATTGGCTTCCTCCAGACCGGCTATGAGCATTTTCTCTGTTGCCTCATTCGGCACCATCACGTAACCATCCGGTATTACCGGAGAGTTGCTTGACGGGTGTTTGATTTCAGCGCCGGGAGTTGCGTCAGTGTTGGGCTGAATGCTTGATGGATGGTTGAGCATGGCGGCGCGGCAGGCGTTCCAGCCAACCGCATATGAAGCATAAGTACCGCGCAAACCCAGCCGCTCAGCTTCTGCGGCTATCTCGAATACTTCAGGCGCACTTGCCGAAGTTATTTCATCAGGCACTACCTCATCTACCCAGGCTTGCTCTTTTTTGGTTAGTTTGCTGGTCATTGGTCGCTATCCTCGTAATTTGGTTGTTTCCATCCACAATGGCAGTCCTGAAGTTCCCCGCTGTCACCTTCCAGATATTCACCGCACTCCGGGCAATAAAGTCGGGGCATGCCGTATATCACCAGCAAGCGACTTACACGGCGTATACGCTCTATAGTCATTACGGTCATTGGTCTTCCTCCACTTCAACGCCATCATTTAACGTGATGCCGTGCCAGTCGTCCGCAAAGCTAGTAAAACCAGTGCTATCGATGCTAGACATATACACAGATGCGGTGTGGTAATCGCCTGATTCATCAATGCAAGCAACGTGTTCACCGTTGTAGCCACTCAGCGTATCCAGAACGCTATAGAACTTACCCCCAGCGGCCTTGAAATCTTTCACTGCCCGCTCAAGTCGCTTCCAGGCGCGTTGTTGTGCGGGGGTAAGATCGATTAATTCCTGAAGTGTCGCCATCACTCAGCCTCCACCTTGAAGTCCCGGGATAGCCCATTACTTTCGAGCATCCTGTCAATCAATTTGACGTTACGCGACCAGGCCTTATCAGCTTCATAATTTCCGCAGCCAATCATCGAAGCGCAATCATCAGTAAGTCGTTTGATGGCCTCCAACTGGGCGGGAGTTACGTTAATTTTCATCTACTCAGCCTCCCACTTGATGCCAGCGGCTAACAATGCCGCCACAACCTCACCCTTCATATAAACGGCCATGCGCTCACCTGAGATGGTGATGAATCCAGGGCGCGGCAGCTTCACGGTGACGGTGCGGGACTCCGCCAACTGCTTTAACCCTTCCTCGGTCATGCGCTTGTAGTGGTCGCGTGACTGGATGACCTGAGCGTTGCTTTCTTCCAGATCGGCGATGCGAGCCTTAAGCCCGTAAATTTCATCCTGCAGCTCAACGTTCTTAACGGCTACCGCCCGCTCACTCGCTGCATATTCGTTGCCATCGGCCTGCGCCTTCTCCAGCGCCTCTACCAGCTCAGCGCCAGCCGCTTTCCATGCGGCCCATAAGTTGGTGTAATCATGTTTAGAGAAATAGCCTGTATTAGTGCGTCGGTTTTTTAAATAGCCCCATGGAAGAGCGCAACGCTCTTCAGCCCACGCTTCGAATTTCTCTCTCTGCGCCAGTTCGGTGATATCAGTCATTTCTAGCCTCCGCTAAAACTTCTGCAATCAGACGCTTTGCAATCCATTTTCTTAAATTGTGTCGTGACGGAAGGCGCTGATATCTCCCTCCTCTGCCATTTCGTTGCCCACGTTGAGCGTGCCAGCGCCGACGGACGCCATAGCCAATGTTTGGCGGGAGTTCGGTGATATCAGTCATGCTGCACGCTCCTCGTCTTTCCGGCGACGGATATACGCACGGATGGCTTGCCGTAGCTCCTCGCGCTGCGCATCAGTGAGCGGAGCCGTTGGCCGCATCCAATCAGGGACGGTAGGTTTTTGAATCTTGCTCATTTGGCCCCCTCGCGCAGCTGCTGGGCGAAAACTTCAGCCTCTTCTGCACTTTCTAAACAGAATTTAATACTGCTCATCACCACATCACCTCCGCGTTTTTTCAAACGCTCCGCTACGCCTCGCTGCTCTGCCGCGAACTTCTCTACTCCGCGCGCCTCGGCTTCGGCTACGATGCGATCGGTGGCGGGGGTTTCGACTGCTTCGATAAGCTTTTTGGCGTGAGCAAAGACCATAGAACCAAAATCAACCTCAGGGTCAGCGAAGTTGACGAACTTGCCGTTTACGGTGCTTGCAGACGTATTCCAGCCATTGGCCTTGATAAAGCTGATGTAAGCGCTGCCGGTTAATGCACCTTTCAGCCCCACATTCTCCGCAGACAGCTGCTGGTAAGCTCTCGCCAGCGCCATAACCTTTGTCTCTTTGATCGACAGCTCGCCCGCACTCTCAAGCGACTTAATGAGCTCGTTTACTGCCTGTAGTGTGATTGTCATTTGGTGGCTCCTGCAGCGATCATGGCGGTGATTTCTTCCGGGGTTTCTTTCACTTCAATGCGCTCTCCGTAGGTCATTTTCAGGACTGTCAGCCCGGCGAAAAACATACTGATAATGTGGTCTGCGGCTACAAACACAGGCTCGTAGACTGTCTCAGATTCCCAACCGTGTGCACCCTGGTGCTGAACCACCACTTTTTGTGCTAATTTGAGAAAAATCATTTTCTTACTCCCGCCAGGCACTGGTTAAAAAGGTTGGTCAGCTTGTTGGCGCCGCAGTGCCGATTGCTGAACTGAAAATCCGCGGACGTGCTTTCGGTTACGGCTGTCTGCTCTGCAAGGGTGTAGCGATAGCCTTTACGCTCACCTGCTCGCAAAACCCGGCCGTCGTTGAAGGTGGCCCAAATGGCTGAGTTGACGACAGAAGAGTCCAGGCCCGTTCCGGTGCGAATCTCTGAAAAAGTGCAACCAGGATTGCTGCCGATAAAATTGATGACGATTTGAGTTCCGGATATACGTTTCATTGAATCAGCCCTTTTTCTTTGCCAATCAGGTATTCGTCCCGCAGCCATTGAGCCGGAGTTAGCGCGCCGAGTGATGCGGCGCCTGGCATGCATCCGAAGCTTTTGCCTTCCGGGTGATAACCGCGCTGCCTGCTGGCGTGATTTGTGGGGATCACTTCATGGTTGTTCTCCAGAGCCAGTACCGGTGGCGGTATCTGCTCTCCGGCGGACACTTTCAGCGCCCAGTCTTCCAGTTTCTTGGCGGCATATTTCTCGGTTTCTGCCTCGCTGAGCTGGCGCTGGTACATTGCCCGCCTTGTATCGGTGACAATCCAGTACATGACCGGGTGAGACCACGGGAAGCGCTCTGCGCCGCCGGTGTGAAGCCCCTTCTCGCGGTTGTAACGTTGAAATTCACCCATCACATCAGCCAGCTTGATACCGAGGACCGTGCCGCTGTCCTTGCACCACTTGATAAACTGGCCCGGCGATGGCCAGAACGGCGATTCACTGGCTCTTGCATGGCGCACGCCGGCGGATAACTGCTCGCGGGTGCGGATGCCGTTTTCCGAAAATGCAGCTATCCACTGCTGCTTAGCTACTCGCTCGTCAGCATCTGACCGGAGGTTGGTTTGCGTCGCTGCCGGGAAAATCTGCTTCAGCTGCATGAACAGCGCGTCGACAAGGCGCTCTGCGTCTGAATTCACAAGGAGCTCATTAGCGATGCGCGTAAACCCATCGTCGAGATCTGCCACGCGCAGCTCCTGTAGTGCCACGACAGGCACAGGGAAATTGATTACTTCGGCAGTATTTGCCATAATTACTCCTGTGAATTGATCCAGTTAATTCGCGTAGAAAGCCGTTAGTGTTCGAGCACTGCGGCTTTCGCCCTTTCTGATACCCCTCATGCCTCAAAATCCCCCTTCTCTCCCGTTCGGTTAGAAATCAGGATGGCCAGCAGCAGCGACATGTTCGGCAGCAGGCTTTCCCGCCAGCGACTTACCGTTGACTTATTCACTCCGGCCACTTTGGCGATTTTCGTGGTTCCCAGCTCTGCTATCTGGCTGTGCAACCAGCTTTCAATTCTCCGGGCCTCCACTTTGTTGCGTGTTGTTGAACTCTCCATTTGTGATACTTCCTCTGGTGTTGTTTGGAATGGCCGCCGGTCAGGCGGCATTGCTTTTCGGTGGCGGGAATACGTCATCAACGCTGACCGAAGCTCCGTATTTATTCAGCACTGCAACGATTTTCCTGCACTGCTCGATACTGAGATTCCGTTTCCCGTTTTCGTAATGGCAGATGGCGCCAGTAGTCAGGTTTAGATCGACCGCTATTTGGCGCTGTGTAAGTCCTGCTCGACGTCTTATCTTGCTTAGATTGTTCATGTCGGGTCTCCTCTTAATGAGTTTAATATACATATTGTATTCTTTAGTCGCAAGGTAAATATACAGATTGTGTCTCGAAGAAAGATATACAACTTGTATCATTTGGGTATGAGTATGAAATGGTATGACTTAGCCAAGTCCCTTATGAAAACAAAGGGCATTAACCAGGAAGAACTGGCCGAACACCTTGGGATAACTAAAGGTGCTGTTAGCCATTGGCTGAATGCAAGGAGAGAGCCCAGCCTTAAGGATATAGCCAAAATTCTTCACTTCCTTGGAAAGCAGCACTTTTCGGTTGGGGCTAACGGCATGATTATTGACGAAAATTTAAAGGGTGATGTTGAGTACATAGGCCCTTATGAGGCCGGAAAAAAGTACCCGGTTCTGAGCAGCGTACAGGCTGGATCATGGAGGGAAGCCCTTGAGCCATACTCGCTGAAGGACGTGGATGTTTGGCTTGAATCTAACGCTCACATCCAAGGTGAAGCATTTTGGTTATTGGTTGAGGGGGAATCTATGACTGCCCCTGCCGGCCTTAGCATACCAGAGGGTACGTATGTTCTTTTCGATACAGGTAGGGAGCCAATCAACGGAAGCCTTGTTATCGCGAAACTATCAGAATCAAACGAGGCGACATTCAAAAAGTTGATAATCGATGGCGGCCAGAAGTACTTGAAGGGATTGAACCCACAATGGCCAATGGTACCTATCAACGGAAACTGTCGAATCATTGGGGTGGCAGTAGAAACTAAGCTTCGCTTGGTTTGAATGCTGGCATACCGCAGACATACAGGAAGCATGGGTAAATGAAGGATTGATTATGAAAATTGGGATAGTTTTCCCAGTGGTCGTATTCATCGTCGCAGTTGCATTTATGGCCTGGTTTGTCTTTGGTGGCTATGTGACGCCTGGTGAATGAAAACGTGTTTGTTGATCGTCGGCGTGTTGCAGGCGGACAGGAAGCATGGGTAGCAAGCCAGTGGCCCGTTGTAGGTGTTTGGGTAGAGACGAAGCTGCAGCTAGTTTAGGTAAGCTGCTGTGGTTGGCATATAGCTGGTGAGTAGAGATTGAGCTTCTGTAAGCGCTCACATGACAATAATATTCAGGATGACATCAATCAGTGGCTAAAAAAGGTGACTTTAAGCCTACTCAGAAAGAGGTTGATCAGGCCCTCTCTCGTCCAAAAAAAGTAACCTTTAACGGCGTTACTTGGAATGGGAGCGAGGGTCGCACTCCGATCTGGTTTAAGTTGGATCTCAAGGCCTTTGATGGTAATGGCAACCCAATAACAGGCGTAAGATTCATGTTGCATTGGCGTGCGCCTATCGTTGAAGGCGTTGATATCGTGAAACTTTCTTTTGTTATGTTTTTTCATGATAAGCGAATTTATGCTCTAGACCCTTACCCAGCTGACAATAAGCCTCACCGCAATAGATCTATCATTAACCATCCGGACTTTGTTGAGGTTGCTCGCGGCCCGCACTATCACATGTACTTCGAAGAGGTTGGTGAGGAGATAGCACTAAAACTCGATACTGACATCAACCCGGATGACTTTTTGGGCTACTGGAATTATTTTTGTCGGACGCTTAATATCAATTATGAAGGCCAACCGCCTTTACCAAATCAAGATAAATCAGGTCAACTATCATGGGAAATGTAACGTGTTCAACAGTAATATCTAAGCTCGGGTTTGAATGTCACCCAATGAGCGACACGTTGCTGCGCGTGATTAGCCCATTTACTTACTATGACGATAGCGAGCACATTAGCGTCTTTGTTCAAGAAATGAGTGGGCAGTACAGGATAACTGATTATTGCGACACGTTGATGAACATTGAGGCTAGAGGCATCCACCTGACAAAAAAGAAAATTGACTTGATAAGGTCATCGCTCGCATCACAGGGGATCACGTTGAATGATTCTGGCGAGATATCCGCTTGGGCCGATGAGATTTCTGTTGGCCAGGTTACGGCTAGCGTCATAAGAGGTGGACTGCTGGCATCTGCTCAAACCGCAGATTGGTATGCTGAAGTTAAAGATGATAAGTTTGAAAAATGCGTGATTAGTTATCTAAAATCCGTTGGTCTTGGCACAAGGTTAGCCCTAAAAGAGAAGGTACGGGGCATTAGCGGGCATAACATCACCGTTCCATTAACCTTAAGAAACGAGTCTCCACTTGTAGCTCCCAAGCGGGGATTTACAGTCAGCTTATCCAGCAGTAAAGGCTGGAATACTGCACACTCAACCGTAGGTAAGATAGTAGATTTAAGTCAGGCGGTTCCAGAAATCAGCAACAGATTTGTGATTGTTGATAGTGATGGGTTAACACCTGAGTTACAGCAGTTATCATTGCTTTTCAATGATACGGCTTTGGTGCTTCCTTTCCACAGCAGAGAAACTTGGATTGAATCGCTAGTAGCCTAACCCAACCCGGCCCCGGCGCCGGGTTTTTAATGCCCCTTCCTCGCGAACTCCGCCGCATCACGCAGCAGCCCCTTATGAATGACATTGCCTACGCTGCGTCGCTTAGCCTCCAGCCGTTCTACAATAGCGTCACGGTCAAATGTCGCACCGTCGATTATCAGCTCAACAACAGCCCCGCCGATTTCACCAGCGATAAACGCTGCCCGGTCTTCCAGTAGCTCATCCCATTCCATATCCATACCTAGCCCCATAACCTTGTCCACTCTGATGTTTTTTTGAGCACATTAGCGCGCCAGAAAAAAATATATCAATAATAAAAACATCACGTTATGTATCAATCAAAAAATTAGTATACGATTTGTATTGATTATCAAAAATACGTTTTGTATATTTAACCCATCCAAACAACACCGGCAACGCCGGATAACAGCAAAACGTTCCGCTGGCCGGCGACAAGGCAAGGTGAAGAGATGATCCGCGAAGAAGATAAAACCGAGTGGTTTAAGTTTCTGGCACACGCATTCGCCATCTTCCTATGCGTACTGATAGCAAGCGCGTTCTGCCTGATACCTGGTGGTACAGCATGAGCAGAAACGGCATTCGCTCACTGGTTATCGTGCTGATTGTGATGATGGTTCTCTGGTCAGCGGTGGTTATCAACATTATGCATTTTGCGGGGGTGTTCAATGGCTAACTCAATTCCTAACAACGGACGAGCCGTGATGATGCGCAATCGCCGCACCGGCGCCGCATGGCTTGTCAGCTTCGACTATCGCGACGGCAGTTACTGGCATGAGCCACAGGGCAATCTGCGCCACATCCGCCGGCCATACGCTTCACGCAACATTGAGCCGAACCTGGTACCAGCCGGGACGCATTAACCGCGCATATCAGCGCACGAATTTAACTGAGCTATCAGGCGGCTTTTATCGCGCCGGGGATTCTCACAACCAAATTTCAGGGGAAACCATGAGCGAAATAATGGAATTAGTCGTCATCGAGAAAAAGAACGCGATGGCGGTTTTCACCAATAACGACCAGCTCGACCCGCTTATTGAAGCGATCGAAAAAGAGGCTCGCAGCCTGGTTCCGGACGTGACCACCAAAAAAGGCCGCGACGCCATCGCATCCATGGCTCACAAGGTCGCGCGCTCTAAAACCTACATCGACAACGCAGGTAAAGACCTGGTCGCTGAGCTGAAGGCTCTGCCAAAGCAAATCGATGAAAGCCGCCGCGTTGTTCGTGAACGTCTCGATGCGCTGAAAGATGAAGTGCGCCGCCCGCTGACTGAATGGGAAGCGGAGCAGGCTCGAATTGCTGCAGAGAAGGCTGCTGAAGAAGAGCGCATGCGCATTGAAGCCGAGCAAAAAGCAGCGCTCGAAGCCCTCAGAAAGCAGGTTGAAGTGGACCACGAAATGGCCCTGCTGATGAATGACGCTTTCGACCGTGAGCAGGCCGAGAAGAAAGCAGAAGCCGAACGCCAGCGCATTGCCCGCGAAGAAGAGATTAAGCGCCTGGCAGAAGAGAAAGCAAAGCGTGAAGCAGCAGAACAGGCGCAGCGTGAAATTGACGCCGCAGCCGCCAGAGAGCGCGAAGCGATTTTGGCCAAAGAGCGAGCCGAGCGTGAACAGCGAGAAGCAGCTGAGCGTGCGGAGCGCGAAAAGCAGGCCGCTGTGGAAGCTGAACGCCGCAAAGCACAGGAAGAAGCCGATCGCATCCGCCGCGAGGCAGAGCAACGCGAACAGGCCCGCCTGGCTGAGGAGAAACGTAAAGCCGATGAGCAGGCGCGCCGCGAAGCCGACGTTAAGCACCGCAAGGCTGTAGGCACTGAAATCGTCAAAGCTCTTCTGGCCAATACCAGCCTTACCCGGGATCAGGCTATTGAAGTCCTGACTGCGATTAAAGACGGAAATATCCCACATACCGGGATCAGCTACTGAGGTGCTTATGAACATCAAATGTGAATGCACAGACATGCGCACATCTGTAGGCCCGCATAACACGTTAACTGTCGAGCTGGAAGACGTTGTGCTGTCGGGGACGGTTAATAGTCGTGAAGTCCTCATGCAACTGGATTGGGACGTGGTGATCGAATGTCTGGCGGAGCATGGCTACGTCATTACTCATCGGGAGAAAGCGGCATGAGCGCGGCGGAAAAATGGGATGACGAAAAATTCATTCAGCTGATGAGCGATGCAATTGGCGAACGTGATTTCGACGATGAAGAACCAGTAAACCTTTCTGCGGAACGGCAGAACCCGGTGATCAGCTGGGATGAATTTGCGGGGAATTTTCAATGACGGAGAAAAAAGTTTATGCGGCCATCAGCTCGGTAGCCGGTGAGCTGGCAGAGAAAGGTATCAGCAAGGCCAGAAAACAGGGAAGCCAGGTCAACTACGCATTCCGTGGGATTGATGACGTTTACAACGCTCTGGCCCCTGCTCTGGTTAAGCACAAGTTGCTGATCCTCCCACGGTGTACTGAGCGGTCATGCTGTGAGCGAACCAGCAAAAATGGTGGGGCGTTGTTTTATGTGACCGTCCGGGCAGAGTTCGACTTTGTCAGCACGGAGGACGGCAGCATTCATACCGTCGTCACCTACGGCGAGGCGATGGACAGCGGCGATAAAGCAACGAACAAGGCCATGTCGATTGCGTACAAATATGCGGCCTTTCAGGCGTTCTGCATCCCTACAGAAGAGACGACGGTGGACCCTGACTATGAGGCTCACCAGGTAAGGCCCGCCGACGCAGATCAGATTCTCGCTGATTTCACTGCTTACGCAGGCTCAGAGAACGATCCGAAGGCCCTCCAGGATAACTACGGGAAAGCATGGAACGGCCTTCATGGCTTCCCTGAGCATCAGACGAAGTGCAGGGACGTTACCGGCATCCGCCTGAGAGAGCTGAAACAAGCCGCAAGTGGTGGCAGCCATGAAAGTAACAGCTGAATCAATCCTGTCCATCCTGCGCAAGGACGCGCGTAACAACATCACAGCGTTTCACCGCTGGCAGACAGCAAGGGGTGCTCTCGGTCATACAGCTGGAATCACTCTCAACTATCACGATCCTTATTACGAAGGATGGGCTCCAGCTCTTGAAATGCGCGAGGTATTCATTTCAGCGCCTGAACTTGAGCAGGTAATCCCCTACCTCTCTGTAGAGAAATGGGGTGACGGGCTAATTGGTGGGGAAATTTATCGAATCCCTCGGGAGGAAAAATGAAACATCACCACGACGGTATCACCGTTGGCAGTGCCACTCTGCCCTATTCCATCAATCGCCGGGGATGGATCGCCCCAAGCGGCGACGTTATCAAAAACCCATTAAAGGCTCAGCGGCTGGCTGAGCTGATGAACAGCAAGAAGGTGGTGGCATGAGTAACGAAGCGATGAAAATGGCATTAGCAAAGCAGTTAACTATTGCCCTGCAAAACCTCGGGGCGCCTGTTGAATTGCTCTGCATTGTTGGTAGTTACGGGGATACCCAGACTGACGCTGACACTCTTGAAATGCTCGAACAATACAACGATAGCGGAACCTGCATGGATGTGATTATCGCTCCTGAGTTTACATGGAAACCAAATTCTGGCGGTGAAGCATGAGCAGAAAATACTCTCTGATTTACGCCGATCCGCCATGGGCTTATGGGAACACAATCAGCAACGGCGCCGCAGTGGACCACTATTCGACAATGCGACTCATCGACCTGAAGCGCCTGCCAGTGTGGGAAGTTGCTGCAGAAAACGCCGTGCTGGCGATGTGGTACACGGGCACCCACAACCAGGAGGCGATCGCGCTGGCCGAGGCCTGGGGTTTTACGGTGCGCACGATGAAGGGTTTCACCTGGGTGAAGCTGAACCAACTGGCCGAGCTGCGCATTAACAAGGCACTGGCAGAGGGTGACGTCGCCGACTTTTACGACTTCCTCACCCTGCTGAATGCCGAGACGCGCATGAACGGCGGAAACCACACCCGCGCCAATACCGAAGACGTGTTGATCGCCACCCGCGGCGCCGGGCTGGAACGCAAGCACGCTGGAGTTAAGCAGGTGGTCTACAGCCCTCTCGGCGCGCACAGCGAGAAACCGTGGGAAGTTCGCCACCGCCTGGAGCTGCTCTACGGCGACGTGCCGCGGATTGAGTTATTCAGTCGCAGCGCAGCGCCAGGCTGGAGCCACTGGGGCAACCAGTGCGCCACCGCTTCCGTTGAGCTGATCCCTGGATGCGCCATTGACGTTGTGAAGACGGAGGCAGCATGACGAAATGTAACTCACTACCTGCCAGCACGGAATCACGCTTGCTTAGCAAGGTTGAGAAGGACCTTGAAACTGGATGCTGGATTTTTACCGGTAGTCGGCTACCAAGCGGTTACGGGATTTTATGGAATGGAGTAAGGCCTACAGGGGCCCATCGAATCTCATTCCAGTTGTACAAGGGCGAAATACCTGCCGGAAAAGAAATTGACCACATCTGCAACAACAGATCTTGTGTAAACCCGGCGCACCTTCAGGCAATAAGCCACAAAGAAAACATCCATAAGAGTTCCACTCTCATGGGGGTTAATGCACGCAAATCCCACTGCAAGAGAGGCCATCCATTAAATGGAGAAAACCTACATGTAACTCCACTTGGTGCCAGACAGTGCAGGGAGTGCATGAGAATGCACGCAAGAAATGCCAAGGCGAGGAAACGTGATGCACGTAATCGGAACTAAACCTTTCGCTCTGTACAACGAAATAGACCCATTCGCGGCGCAGTGGCTGCGTAACCTCATAGCCGCCGGGCATATCGCCCCGGGCGAAGTTGACGAACGGAGTATTGAAGATGTCAGACCTGACGACCTCAGAGGATTTACCCAGTGTCATTTTTTCGCCGGGATCGGCGTCTGGTCTCATTCCCTCCGCCTCGCCGGATGGCCTGACGATCGCCCGGTCTGGACTGGTTCCTGCCCGTGCCAGCCTTTCAGCGCGGCAGGCAAAGGAGATGGGTTTGCTGACGAGCGGCACCTTTGGCCCCACTTTTTCCATCTCATCAGCGAGTGCAGACCTCAGCATGTCTTTGGCGAACAGGTTGCAAGCGGTAACGCAAGCACATGGTTCGACCTTGTACAAGCAGACCTGGAAGGAGTGGGATACGCCTTCGGGCTTGTGCCGTTTACGTCAGCGGGCGTCGGTGCGCCGCACATCAGAGAGCGGGCCTACTGGGTGGCCAACGCCAACAGCGTCATCAGTGACCGGCGCGGGAACGTCCGGGCGCCAGGGCGGGATGAATATTCAAACGGCGGCGATGATGTCCGGCTGGCCGACGCCGGTGGCGAATACAAAGGATCAGCCAGAAACAAAGAGGGGGCTGGAGAATCTTGCCGGGCTGGTAAAGATGGCGGGGTGGGTAACGCCAATGTCGCGCGACTGGAAGGACTCGGCGGGAATGACTGCGCAGCGGAACGGGAAAGAGCGACTGGACCAACTGCCGCGCCAGGCGTTCACCTGTTGCCCCTTGAGGTTAACGGTTTTTGGCGAGATGCGGACTGGCTCTTATGTCGAGATGGCAAATGGCGTCCAGTTGAACCCGGCACATTCCCGCTGGTTGATGGGGCTGCCGCACGCATGGGACGAGTCGAGCCCGGGGTGGCAAGAGTGGCAAGCAGCAACCGCGTCGGCCGACTCAAAGGCTACGGAAACGCTATAAACGCCCAGGCTGCGGCGACTTTCATTCGCGCTTATATGGGGGTCGCATGACGCCAGAAGAAACGAAAAATGCGCTCAGAAGCATCGCGCGCAGGGCTAACGATGAGGTTAAGGCAAAACGGCGGTCATCCCCTGCTTTAAGTTGCGACGAGATATCGCGGCCGATCCTCAACGGATGCATGCCGCTGATAAGGCAGCTTGGGTTAACGCCAAGCCATCTCTATGTGGAGATCGGCATTTTGAACGGAAAGATAAAGGAGCGCTGACATGCCAGAAATCATCGACCAGGCCAACGAGCTGGCAGAGCGCCGGCTGGATATGACCATCCAGAACATGCGCATCAACCATAACGCAGTTTCAGCTACTCACTGCCGCGACTGCGGGGAAGAGATACCCGAGCGACGCCGGGAACTGGTGGCGGGATGCCAGCGCTGCGCTGACTGTCAGCAAGAAGAGGAATTGCGCGGTAAGCATCGGAGGGGATGATGATTCTGAAAAACCAGCAGGCCACAGGTAAGACGGAGGCGGTTATGGGTGAAGTTGTTGTAATGGTCTCCCCAGGAAAGTGGGTGGCTGAGGATCAGTTGATCGCCCTTAAGGGAATCAAAAAAGGAACACTGAAGAAGGCCAGAGAAAACACATTTCTTGAGGGAAAAGAATATAAGCACGTTTCATACGATTGTGAGCCCTGGGATAACAGCCCATGCTTCTACAACCTGGATGAAATAGACCTGTGGATTGATCGCCAGAAGCCGGCGAAACCACGTAAGCAATCTGTTTAAATACCCACTCCTATCAACCAACGAGGAATCGTTATGAGCAAATACCCAACAGGAGTGGAAAACCACGGCGGAACCCTCCGCCTGTGGTTTATCTATCAGGGTGTAAGGGTAAGGGAAAGTCTTGGTGTGCCAGATACGCCAAAAAACAGAAGAGTAGCGGGAGAACTGCGCACGTCGATCTGTTATGCGATTAAAACAGGTTCATTCAACTACCCAGTGCAGTTCCCACAATCCCCTAACCTGCGCAGGTTTGGATTTATACAGTCGGGCATCAAACTGAAAGATCTGTCAGCTCGATGGCTGGAACTGAAACAAATGGAGATAACCGGGAATTCACATTTGCGGTATGTTTCATACATCAAAATCTGCACGGAAATTCTCGGGCCAGAAAAGACAATTTCCGGAGTTTCCAATGAAGATGTTCTGCTAGTGCGCAAGGAATTGCTTACCGGATATCAGATTTGCGGAAAACACCAGAAAAACAGAGCAGCGAAAAAAGGTCGTACTGTACGGACAGTTAACGTCTACCTAAATTGCCTTGGCCAGATGTTCAAATTCGCTGAACTGAATGGCTATATAGAGAAATCACCATTCACCGGTGTAGGCCCACTGCGAAAAAGCAAGGCTGAGCCAGACCCGCTCACAAAAAGCGAGTACAGGCGATTGCTCAACGCGAGCCCGTCTGAGCAGATTCGAAATCTGTGGGTGCTGGCCATCAACACCGGTATGCGACATGGAGAAATCGCCGCCCTGGCCTGGGAAGATATCGACCTGAAAGAAGGCACCATAACCATTAGCCGGAACATAGCTATGCAGGGCCACTTTACTCCGCCAAAAACTGAGTGCGGAAATCGGGTGGTTAACCTAACAGAACCCGCAATCCAGGCACTGAAAAGCCAACTGGCATATACCCGCATGGGAAAGCAACATGAGATAGACGTCAATCTTCGCGAGTTTGGCCGCGTTCGTGTTGATGCCTGTACGTTTGTTTTTGTGCCGCGGCTGACGGCCAGAAACGGCAAAGGCGGAGACTGGTACGCGCCCGGCTCATTTGGCGCCACATGGAACGATATTCTGAAGCGCGCAGGCATAAGACATCGGCGAGCTTATGAGTCAAGGCATACTTATGCCTGCTGGGCTCTAAGCGCTGGAGCAAACCCAAACTTCATCGCTGCACAGATGGGACACACTTCAGCCCAGATGGTATACAACGTTTACGGTAAATGGATGAGCGATAACAATGTCGATCAGTTGAGTATTCTGAACGCAAATTTCGCCAGTGATGCCCCAACAATGCCCCATGCCATTTCTATGTAGTGAAAAAGTGTTTATATATCAATATATCAAATCGCCCAGTCTGGTTTATTCAGGATATGATCCTGCCAGTCAACCACCGTGGATTCTTTCACAGCAATATGGCGAACCGAGATGCGTTCGCCATGCATCGCCGCCTTCGAACCGGTTAACAGCGGGTGCCAGTGCGGCAGCGGTTGACCTTCCGCCAGCAGACGATAGGCGCAGGTCGGCGGCAGCCATTCAAACGTAGGCAGGTTGTCGCGGGTGAGCTTAATGCAGTCCGGTTCATATTCGAAACGGCGCTCATAGTTACGGCACTGGCAGGTTTTGATATTAAGCTGACGGCAGGCGACGTTGGTGAAGTAGATTTCGTCGGTATCCTCATCCATCAGCTTATGCAGGCAGCACTGTCCGCAGCCGTCGCAAAGTGATTCCCACTCCGCATCGCTCATTTCATCCAGTGTTTTGTGTTGCCAGAAAGGTTGTTCGCTCATTGGGATGTCCGTCATTGCAGTTCAGGGTGCACCTTATAACCAGTCTGGCACGCCGATGCAAGTTTTGCCGCCCGGAGAAGGCGGCAAGCGGTCGTTACAGCACGCGGGTGGTCAGCGAAAACCCGTTAAAACCGACTTCCAGCTCGTCGCCGCTGGCGAGCGGCCCCACGCCTTCCGGGGTGCCGGTCAGCACCACATCACCGGCTTTCAGGGTGAAGAAGCGCGACATATAGGCGATCAGCGGCACAATTTTATGAATCATGTCGGCCGTCGTGCCCTGCTGGCGCACCTCGCCGTTTACCTTCAGGCTCAGCGGCGTATTCTGCGCGTCGCCGTGAAATTCGCCGGCGGGAATAAACCCCGAAATCGGGCAGGAGTTATCAAAGCCTTTCGCCTTTTCCCACGGCTGCCCGGCTTTTTTCATTTTGCCCTGCAGATCGCGCAGGGTGAGGTCCAGCGCCACGCCATAGCCGGCGATGGCTTTGAGCACATGATCGTCCGTCGCCTGACGCAGCGTGCCGCCAATCAGCACCGCCAGCTCAACCTCGTGGTGCACCGACCCCAGCCCCTCAGGAAGCACCAACGGCTGGCGGATATCGCATAGCGCCGTCTCAGGTTTAATAAACAGCACCGGCTCTTCGAACATGCGTGACGGGCTTTAGTACCGGCTCTTCCGGCGTCGCACTGCCCATCTCCTTGATGTGTTTTGCGTAGTTGCTGCCCACGCACACCACTTTGCTTACCGGATAATCCAGTAGCGCACCCTGCCAGTTATGATGTTGGTACATTGTTTTCCCTCTGTGGGTTAATCAGATTTATTCCCCTGTTCCGCCAGGTGTTTCTTGAGTAAATTTTCAGACGGAGGAGGGAGCTGAAGGTAATAGCCCTGATCGGCCAGCGCCTGTTTCACTTTATCCAAATCGGCGTGGATGAGTTTTTTTCGCCCATCGAGCGGTAAAATCATTGCCAGTTTAGGCGTACCGAAGCTATACATTAATTCGTCAGGAACGCGGGAGAAATCGTCCTTTTTTTCGACATATAAATAGGTTTGCTCACGTTTAGTACTTCGATAGATCACACAAAACATAGTTTTACTCGGAATTAGACCTGTGGTCACTTGCCTCTATATATGAGTGACTATAACATGCCTTTTAGTCTTCGGAATATCACCGCACTTCAGCGAGTGATAAACAGCAAATTGAGTAAGGCCAGGATGTCAAATACGCCAATCGAACTTAAGGGCAGTAGCTTCACCTTATCTGTGATTCATTTGCACGATGCAAATCCCGAGGTTATTCGTCAGGCGTTAGAAGACAAAATCGCCCAGGCTCCCGCCTTTTTACGTCATGCCCCCGTGGTGGTGAATATCAGCAGCATTGAAGATGACGTCGACTGGCGCCCTCTTCATGAGGCTATCGCGGCTACCGGTCTGCGTATTATGGGCGTAAGCGGATGTAAACTTCCTCGGCTGAAAACCGAAATTGACCGCGCCGGGATCCCTTTATTAACCGAAGGGAAAGAAAAAATTACCCGTCAGGCCGCGCCAGAACCCGTTGCCCCGCCGCCAGCTGTTAATCAGATCACAAAAACGCGCTTGATCGATCAGCCGGTACGTTCCGGTCAGCGTATTTATGCGCCACACTGTGATCTAATTGTTACAAACCATGTGAGTGCCGGGGCTGAACTTATTGCCGATGGTAATATCCATGTATATGGCATGATGCGGGGACGTGCGCTTGCCGGCGCCGGCGGCGACAGAGACGCCCAAATATTTTGCAGCAACCTCTCGGCGGAACTGGTTTCCATCGCCGGGGAATACTGGCTGAGTGATAACATTCCGGCCGAATTTTATGGCAAAGCGGCCCGTCTACGTTTAGACGACAGCGCTTTGACGATTCAATCGTTGAATTAATCCCTTTTTAACAAGGAATTTCTATGGCACGCATTATTGTTGTGACTTCGGGTAAAGGAGGCGTTGGCAAGACCACCTCCAGCGCGGCCATCGCTACTGGTTTGGCCCAGAAGGGAAAGAAAACGGTCGTTATCGACTTCGACATCGGCCTGCGTAACCTCGATCTAATCATGGGCTGTGAACGCCGGGTCGTTTATGACTTCGTCAACGTCATCCAGGGCGATGCCACGTTGAACCAGGCGCTGATTAAAGACAAGCGCACGGAGAACCTCTACATCCTTCCGGCCTCCCAGACGCGTGACAAAGACGCCCTGACCCGCGAAGGCGTAGACAAAGTTCTCGAAGAACTGAAAAAAATGGATTTTGATTTTATCGTCTGTGACTCCCCTGCAGGCATCGAAACCGGTGCGCTGATGGCGCTGTACTTCGCTGATGAAGCCATCATCACCACCAACCCGGAAGTCTCCTCCGTTCGCGACTCCGACCGTATCCTCGGCATCCTGGCCTCCAAATCCCGCCGCGCGGAAAGGGGCGAAGATCCGATTAAAGAGCATCTGCTGCTGACGCGCTATAACCCAGGCCGCGTAAACAAAGGTGACATGCTGAGCATGGAAGACGTGCTGGAAATTCTGCGCATCAATTTGGTGGGCGTGATTCCGGAAGATCAGTCCGTGCTGCGCGCGTCTAACCAGGGCGAACCGGTTATTCTGGATGACGCCTCGGATGCGGGTAAAGCCTATGCCGATACCGTTGAACGTCTGCTCGGAGAAGAACGCCCTTTCCGCTTCGTAGAAGAAGAGAAGAAAGGTTTCCTCAAACGCCTGTTCGGAGGATAAATTATGGCATTACTCGACTTTTTTCTCTCGCGGAAAAAGAACACGGCCAACATTGCGAAAGAGCGCCTGCAAATTATCGTCGCGGAGCGCCGCCGCGGCGACGCTGAACCGCACTATCTTCCGCAGCTGCGCAAAGACATTCTCGAAGTGATTTGCAAGTATGTGCAAATCGACCCGGAAATGGTCAGCGTACAGCTGGAGCAGAGGGACGGTGATATTTCGATTCTGGAGCTGAACGTGACCCTGCCGGAAACTGAAGAGTCGAAGTCCTGAGCCTGAAGGTATAAAAAAACCGGCAACGCTGTGCGAAGCCGGTTTTTCACTATGCCGTTCGGCGCTAGCGCGGGTAGTCGCTCAATAGCGCATTCAGGCGATCGGCCATCAATTCTCCGCGCCAGCCGGAAACCAGTTCAGGCTGCCCGTTGCCGTTTTTAAGCCCCCAGTGCCAGTTCAGCAGCTGGTTAATCTGTCTTCTTGAGGCCAGCAGCTCCGCGCTGACGCCCTTCTCGGCGCTCACGGTCTGCACAAGCGCTTTAATATCCTTAAACAGCTTGCGGTAGCCCGGCATGTCGATCAGGTTCTGCAGCGGCTCTGGCAGCGCCTCTTCCGGCAGCGCCTGCGCTTTCTCGACAAGGCCGATCAGCGTCTTGCCGTGGAAACGAATTTCGCTGCCCGAGAGTCCGAGGCTGTCAAGCTCCCCGAGGCTGGTGGGCATATAGCGCGCCACGTTCCACAAATGCTCTTCCCGGATCACAAAGTTGACGGCCAGATCGCGCTCGCGCGCTTTGCGCAGACGCCACTCCGCCAGCAGCTGCAGGCTGCCCAGCTGACGAGTACGCAGCTGCCAGGCATTACCGATATCGCGCCACGCCTCGGCGGGATCCTGAATCTCCTGACGCCGCTGCTGCATCAGCTGACATTCATCCAGGGCGGCGGAGAGCCAGCCTGCGCTGTCGGTCTCAGCCATCAGCTTTCCGGCAATCGGCAGCAGGTACCAGACGTCGGCGGCAGCATAAATGCACTGGCGTTCGGTCAGCGGGCGCGCCAGCCAGTCGGTGCGGGACTCGCTCTTGTCCAGCGCCACGCCGGTAAACTCTTCCACCATCGACGCAAAGCCCCACGACATCGGGCGGCCGCAAAAAGCGGCGAGAATTTGCGTGTCGATCAGCGGCTGCGGCATCAAATGAAAAGCATTGAGGAATACTTCCAGATCTTCACTGCCGGCGTGCAGAAATTTGGTCACATCTTTATTCAGCAGCAGTTCACGCATCGGTTCCCAGTCGGTGATGACCAGCGGGTCAATCAGCGAAACCTGGCTGCCGTCGAACAGCTGGAGCAGACCGAGCTGCGGGTAGTAGGTACGAGTACGGACAAATTCCGTATCCAGCGCGATGGCGGAAACCGCGCTTGCCGCGTCGCAGACGGCGCGAAGGCCATCGTTGGTGGTGATCATCTGATAGTTCAAATCATACTCTCTTAACTTGCGCCCATAAAAAACGCCGGCTTAGCCGGCGTCTGGCGATTCACTCTTAGCTCAGGCTTTATTGTCTACTTTAGCACGGGCTTCGTCACGCAGTTCTCGACGTAAAATTTTCCCGACGTTGGATTTCGGCAGCTCATCGCGAAACTCCACCAGCTTCGGCACCTTGTAGCCGGTTAGCTGGCGACGGCAGAAAGCGATCAGCATCTCTTCCGTCAGCGCCGGATCTTTCTTGACCACGAAAATCTTCACCGCTTCACCGCTGCTGCCGGACGGCACGCCGACCGCGGCCACTTCCTGAACCCCGGCGTGCTGCATCACCACATCTTCGATTTCATTCGGATAGACATTGAAGCCCGAGACAAGAATCATATCTTTTTTGCGATCGACGATACGCAGGAAGCCCTCTTCATCCATCACCGCGATATCGCCGGTATGCAGCCAGCCGTCCTTGATAATTTCAGCGGTCGCGTCTGGACGCTGCCAGTAGCCCAGCATCACCTGCGGCCCTTTCACGCACAGCTCCCCCGGTTCTCCCGGCGCGACTTCATTATCGTCATCATCCACCAGCTTCGCTTCGGTGGAGGGCACCGGCAGGCCGATACTGCCGCTGTGATAATCGATATCGTGCGGATTGACGCTTACCAGCGGCGCGCACTCCGTCAGGCCATAGCCTTCCAGCAGATACTGCCCGGTCAGCTTAACCCAGCGCTCCGCCACCACCTGCTGTACCGGCATTCCGCCGCCGGCGGAGAGATGCAGTGAAGAGAAATCGAGCTGCTGAAACTCTTTGTTATTGAGCAGCGCGTTAAACAGGGTGTTGACCCCGGTCATCGCGGTGAAGGGATATTTCGCCAGCTCTTTGACCAGGCCTGGAATATCGCGCGGATTGGTGATCAGCAGGTTCTGCCCGCCCAGCTCTATAAACAGCAGACAGTTCATGGTCAGGGCAAAAATGTGGTACAGCGGTAGCGCGGTAACAACCAGCTCTTTACCGCGGTGCAGCAGCGGCCCGTAGGTGCCGTTGACCTGCTCAAGGTTCGCCAGCATATTACGATGAGTCAGCATCGCCCCCTTCGCCACGCCGGTGGTCCCGCCGGTGTACTGGAGAAAAGCGAGATCCTGAGAGACGATTTCCGGCTTAATGTACTGCATACGGTAGCCGTGCTGCAGCGCGCTGCGAAACGAGATGGCGTCCGGCAGATGATATTTTGGCACCAGCCGTTTGATGTACTTCACCACAAAGTTAACCAGCGTCCCTTTCGCCGTGGAAAGCTGATCGCCCATGCGGGTTAAGATCACGTGCTTGACCTGGGTTTTATCAACCACCTTTTCAAGGGTATGGGCGAAGTTGGAAACGATCACAATGGCGGCGGCGCCGCTGTCGTTGAGCTGGTGCTCCAGTTCGCGCGGGGTGTAGAGCGGATTAACGTTCACCACGATCATGCCGGCACGCAGGATACCAAACAGCGCCACCGGATACTGCAGCAGGTTAGGCATCATCAGGGCGACGCGGTCGCCTTTTTGCAGGCCTAACCCTTCCTGTAGATAAGCGGCGAACGCCCGACTGCGCTCCTCCAGCTTACGGTAGGTCATCACCTCGCCCATATTGATAAAGGCCGGCTGATCGGCATAGCGGCGGACGGCGTGTTCAAACAGTTCAACCAGGGATTGATAGCGGTCAGGGTTTATCTCCGCAGGAACGTCCGCGGGATAACGGTTTAGCCAAACCTTTTTCACTGCATCACCTCTGAAATAGTTATTCGTCGTCATCACAGCCCCTGATCAACAAACATTTTGTTAACATTATATTAACTCAGCGTACCAGTTTATTAATTAGCCGTTGTACAGGTTGCGAAGCGCGTCACTATTTATTTTTCTTATTTGACTGAAAACGAAGAAACAGCGGACCAGCCGCTGTTTCTTTTTGCTTACAAAGACTACAAAATCATTCGGTTACAACGTTTCTGACTTCGGCAGGACCGGGGTTATACCAGCCCCAGCCGCCGTACCCGTAGCCCCACGGACGCGGGCCGAACATCCACGGGTCCATCATCGGCTGCGGCGGCATGACCACCTGCTGGACTACGTTCCAGCGTTTGTAGCCGGTGGCGTTCATCAGCATGAATTTATACGGCGTATTGCCCACTTTACCGTCGACGACGCCGACGATCGGGCCAACCACGGTAACCAGCTGTCCGCGAAAATCCACCGGGTCGATAAAGCCGTTCACGTCGGCAAAAATACGCCCGCGCGACGCTTCGCCCAGCTCCGGACGCGCGGCGTCGTCAAGCTGAACGGTGGCAATTTCCAGGCGAGTTTTACCCTGCTGATTCTGCACGCTGACGACCTTACCGCCAAAACGCGCTTCCTGACCGACATACAGCTGCGGCGCGTTCATCACGCGGACTAAATCCTGCTGCGGCGTCGGGGTGGTGCCCTTAATGGCATCCGGCACCGAAGCGCACCCGCTCAGCGCAGCAACGACTGCTGCCGCGACTAACCAACGCACTACCCTTTTTTGACCCGCCATGACGCGACTCCTTCCTTCTTCTCAGACATATAGTTACTGAGATTCACTCGCGGCCAGGAAGTTTCTTCCACGCCACTTCATTACGTAAATAAACTGGCTCAGCGTGTTCGACGGCCACGGTTTTTCCCGCCGTAAACAGGTGGCAGGCCAGCGGCAGCATATCCTGCGCTTCAGGCAGCTGAATGTCGCCATCGACGAGCGTTAAACCGCAGTCGCGAGCCATATCCGGCCACGCCTGCCAGCCGGTGCCCACGGTGGCCCACTCGCCTTCCAGCCGCTGAAGCCGCTCGCGAACCGCTTCCGGCTTCAGCACCGCCTCGCTCTCTTCGCCGTGCCAGACGCCCTGCTCATCGCGCTGATATTCCGCCCAGTAGACTTCGCCCATTCTGGCGTCGATGGCCGCCAGCACGCGGGTGGCGCCGTTTTTCCGCCACGCGCCCTGCGCCATGGTCGCCAGCGTAGATACGCCGATCATCGGCAGCCCGGCCCCCAGCGCCAGCCCCTGCGCGATACCGATGCCGATACGCACGCCGGTGAAGCTCCCCGGCCCGCGGCCAAAGGCCAGCGCATCAAGCTCGGTCAATAGCGTTCCGCTTTCATTGAGGACATCCTGCACCAGGGGCAGGATACGTTGGGTATGTTCACGGGGGCAGATTTCAAAATGAGCACTGAGGGTGCCATCATTCCACAGCGCCGCGGAGCAGGCCTCCGTGGCGGTATCGATAGCTAAAATTCGCATGGGTTGTCGCGCTCTCGCTCTAGCAGATTGACAAAATGGCGCGCAGCTTACCACACTTTGCGCCGGATTACCTCGCCGGCGGCACCGCAAGAAAACGCACCGCCCGGCGGATATCGCGCGTGCGCGGCGCAGGCGGAAGGCTAGCGAGGAAGACCGCGCCGTAGGGACGCATCACCAGACGGTTGTCGCAGATAACCAGTACCCCGCGATCGTCGATGTCGCGAATCAGGCGCCCCACCCCCTGTTTAAGGGTAATCACCGCGTCCGGTAGCTGGACCTCGTCAAAAGGATCGCCGCCGCGCAGGCGACAATCTTCCATCCGCGCTTTGAGTAGCGGATCGTCCGGCGAGGTGAACGGCAGCTTGTCGATAATCACCAGCGAAAGCGCATCGCCGCGCACGTCCACCCCTTCCCAGAAGCTGCTGGTCGCCACCAGCAGCGCATTTCCGGCGCTGACGAACTGCTGTAAAAGCTGACCTTTGCTGGTTTCTCCCTGCAGGAGCACCGGCAGCGTCATGGTGGCGCGGAACTGTTCCGCCAGATCGCGCATCATGGCGTGCGAGGTGCAGAGCATAAAGCAGCGCCCGTCGTTGGCCTCAATCAGCGGTTTGAGCATCGCCGCCAGATGGCGCGCCGCGCCGGGCTGGTTCGGCAAAGGTAAATTGCGCGGTACGCACAGCAGCGCCTGATGGGCATAATCAAAGGGGCTGGGCAGCAGCAGCGTTTGCGCTTCGCCAATCCCCAGGCGATCGGTAAAGTGGTGCAAATCGTCATTGACCGAGAGCGTCGCCGAGGTAAAAATCCAGCTCCCCGATTTTTGCGCCATCACCTCTTTAAACTTATCCGCCACCGTCAGCGGAGTCAGCGCCAGAGTAAAATTACGCGAAGTGCACTCATACCAGTAGCTAAAGCCGGGCTGGTTGGTCTCTTTGAGCCGCTTCAGGCGGCCGCGGTAGACGGTGGCCCGCTCAAAGGCGGCGTCGAGCAGCGCCGAGCGCCCCAGCGACAGCTTTGCCACGTCGTAACAGAGTTCGAGCGCATCATCAAGCAGCAGCAGCGCGCGCTGAATGTTGTTATCCGCCAGCAGCTCGCGCAGGTTGCCGCGATAGCCGGGTTCCCCCAGCTGCAGGCGAAAATCCTGCGCGCTCTGGGCCAGTCGGTCGGCGCACTTCTGCAGCTGCTGGGTGTCTTTGAGTTCGGTGCGATAAGCAATGGTGATATCTTTCGCCAGGTCCAGCAGCTGGCGGCTGGAGAGCGACTGGCCGAAGTACTGGCTGGCGATATCCGGTAGCTGATGCGCTTCGTCGAAGATCATCACTTCCGCTTCGGGAATCAGTTCGGCAAAGCCGCTCTCTTTGACCACCATATCGGCGAGGAACAGATGGTGGTTGACGACGACCACGTCAGCATCCATCGCCTTTTTCCGCGCCTTCACCACAAAACAGTCTTTATATAACGGGCAGTCGCTGCCGAGGCAGTTATCGTTGGTACTGGTGACCAGCGGCCAGGCCTGGGAATCTTCGGCCACGCTAACGCAGGTGCTGATATCGCCATCGACGGTCTGGTTAGACCACGAACGCAGCAGAATGACATCGCTGAGGGTTTGCACCGGCAGGTCGCCGCCGGCGAGCGCCTGCTGTTCCAGCCGCTCCAGGCACAGGTAGTTCGAACGCCCTTTCAGCAGGGCCAGCTTACCGGTGTACTTCAGCGCTTTAGCGACAGTGGGTAAATCCCGACTGTAGAGCTGATCCTGTAGCGCTTTCGAGCCGGTGGAGATAATGACTTTCTTATTGGCGCGGAGCGCAGGCGCCAGGTAGGCGTAGGTTTTCCCGGTCCCGGTCCCCGCCTCAACCACCAGCGGACGGGTTTCTTCAATCGCGCTGGCGACGGCGAAAGCCATCTGACGCTGCGGCTCGCGTGGTTTAAATCCCGCAATCGCGCTGGCCAGCTGGCCGTCTGCTGCAAAATCGTCGATCACATTACCCCCTGGTTATTTGGACAGTGATTATGTCAGGGTGGAGTCGTTTTCGCCAGTGCGGGTAGTGACGCAGGTGAAACATTATGGCAGTCTTGCCGCAGCTTAATGAACCGGAACAAAGAGGAAATAAACATGACCATTACGCGTATTGATGCCGAAGCCCGCTGGTCTGATGTGGTGATTCACAACCAGACGCTGTACTACACCGGCGTGCCGTCCAACCTTGATGCCGATGCCTGCGCGCAAACCGCCGATACCCTGGCGCAGATTGACGCCGTGCTGGAGAAACAGGGCAGCAGCAAGTCGCGTATTCTTGATGCGACGATTTTTCTTGCCGACGGCGCAGACTTTGCGGCGATGAACCAGGCCTGGGATGCGTGGGTCGTCGCCGGTCATGCCCCGGTGCGCTGTACGGTGCAGGCGAAGCTGATGAATCCGAAGTACAAAGTCGAGATTAAAATCATCGCCGCCGTGTAAGACAGCCGTGGCCCCGTAGCCCGGGCACGCGCAGCGCCGCCCGGGAAAAAGCCGCGCCAAAGCCGTTATCCGGCGCATTCCCCGGATAGCGGCGTAAACGCCTTATCCGGCTACATAGCAGCCAGGCAGATCGGGCACAGCGCCGTCGGGAGGCAAGAAGCATTGTTCTATCAGCCCGGACACCACATCAGCTGTTCCTTCAGCTGCAGCGTCTCCTGCGGCACACATTTCAGCGCTTCACGATAGCTGGCAGATTGTTTTGCATAGCCCCGCACTGACTGCAGCAGCACGCGCAGCGCGCTATCCCACACGATTCCCTGCAGGTCGCTGTAGGGCCAGAGATCCGGTTCCCGGATAAACGGCACCAGGTAATCAATCCCCTGCTTCACGCCTCGCCCATCGCGGATGGCGTTCCAGCGATCGAACTCAACGTGTTCGGCGTAGCGGTTGAGCAGCAGATGCGCCTCCAGATTAAACAGCGAGTAGTGGAACGGAATGGTACGTTCCAGCTCCATCGTCTGCCTGCCGTCCTGGTCAATCTGCGCCGCCATCCGCTGGGTGATCCCCTGCTCGATGATCCGCGCCGCCAGCCCTTTATCGCCATAAAATAGCGCGTTAACCGTCCGCTGAGCGTCGTACCAGGTGCCGTGGTTGTTGTGCCAGACGTACTCAGAGTGGCCGATGTCGCTGTAGTACATCCAGTGGTTAAAGTCGCGGAACCACTGGTGCAGGCCGATGATATCGTCGGTATCAAGCACGCTCGCCGCGTTAATCAAACCGATGGTGTCCACCACCATCCACATTAAGCGGGTATCAATAAGCCCGGTACCGCGACCGGAAACAATCCCCGGGATCGCCTGGCCATAGTTCAGATGCGGGTTCATCCGCGTTTCCGCATCAAGGAACCAGCAGCGGATCTGCGCAGCCGCCGCCTGCGCGTACTGGCGCTGACCGGTGAAGTACCACGCCAGCCCGAGGGTCAGGCACCGTTCGCACATGCGGATAATGCGCGAGGTATCCGTGTCGTTGTTCTCACACTGCGGATTAATATGCCCGTCGCGGCGAATATAGGGCAGCCCGTTGGGCCGCCGCGGGTTTGGCCACCAGTAGGTCCCCAGGCTGTAGTAATCGTGCGCGTCGCCGCTCGCCGGGCGCAGCTTTTTATGTACCACGCTTTCCGGCGCTTCCCGACGCAGGATATCCGCCTCCGATACCAGCTTGCTTAGCGCCAGCTGCAGCGGCGAGAAGGGCTGCTTCAGGCCCGCCCGGGCGTTTTCCAGGCAGGTTTCGTCAAGGGTGTACAGCTTCATCGCCACCTTAATTTCCCTCCCGGCAGGCTATGCGCTGGCCGCTTTGCGCATCGAACAGGTGCACGCCGGCGAGCTTCGGCTGCAGCCAGATCTTATCGCCCTCTTTTACGGCCAGACGCTGTTTGAACACCGATGTAAACGCCCCGCCGCCGGTATCGCAGAAGAGCTGCATATCCGAGCCGGTGTTCTCCACCGCCGTCACCTTCGCCGCCAGCGCATCGTCCCGCGCTTCATGAACCACGTTGACCTGTTCGGGGCGAATGGCGTACACCACCTGCTGGCCGTCGGTGACCCGTAAACCGGCGGGCAAAGCCAACAGGGAGCCATCTTTCAGACGCAGGCTGGTGGCGCTACCGTTCAAGACCACGACGCCCGGCAGCTGGTTAATCTCCGGCGAGCCGATAAACCCGGCGACAAACAGATTCGCCGGCCGGTCGTACAGTTCCAGCGGGGTCCCCGCCTGCTCTATTCGCCCGTCGCGCAGCACCACAATCATCTGCCCCATGGTCATGGCTTCAATCTGATCGTGGGTGACGTACACCGAGGTGGTTTTCAGCCGACGATGCAGTTCGCGGATCTCGCCGCGTACCTGGGTTCGCAGCTTGGCGTCAAGGTTGGAGAGCGGTTCATCGAACAAGAACACCTGCGGCTTACGCACGATCGCCCGCCCCATCGCCACGCGCTGGCGCTGGCCGCCGGAGAGATCTTTGGGCAGGCGCTCCAGCAGCGGCTCCAGCCCCAGTAGCGCCGCCGCTTCATTCACCTTCTGGCTGATTTCCGCTTTCGGCAGCTTAGCCATCTTCAGGGCAAAGCCCATATTTTCACGCACGGTCATCTGCGGGTAGAGCGCATAGCTCTGGAACACCATCGCAATGTCGCGCAGCTTCGGCTCCACCTCGGTAACGTTACGCTCGTTGATATGCACTTCGCCGCCGGAGATCTCCTCCAGCCCGGCAATCATGCGCAGCAGCGTGGATTTGCCGCAGCCGCTGGGGCCAACGAGGACGCAGAACTCGCCGTCCGGAATCGTCAGCGACACATCTTTAATGACGTGGGCATCCCCGTATGATTTGCGCACGCTATTTAATACAACCGATCCCATCGTTAACCCCTTATCCTTTGACCGCGCCGGACATAATCCCGCGATTGAAATGTTTTTGCAGACCCAGATAGACGATGATGCTGGGCAGCATCGCCAGCAGCGTAATGGCGATAAAAATGTTCGGCGTGATGCTCTCATCGGTACGCAGCGTACCGAGGATCACCGGAATGGTATTCAGGCTGTCCTGGTTGACCACAATCAGCGGCAGCAGGTACTGGTCCCAAATCATAATAAAGCCGAAGGTCACCACCGTGCCGAGCGCCGGTTTTACCAGCGGCAGAATGACGTGGAAGAAAATCTGCCATTCGTTGGCGCCGTCAATCCGCGCCGCCTCCTCCAGCTCTTTCGGTATCGCTGACATAAATTCGGTCAGGACAAAGATGGAGAACGCCCAGCCGACGACCGGTAAAATCATTCCGAGATAGCTGTTGTAGAGCGAGGCGTCGATCAGCGGCAGCCGCCAGTTGATAATCATGTACAGCGGAATGGCGATGACCTCTTCCGGCAGCATCATGGTGGACAAAATCACCAGGCTCACCAGCGCTACGCCGCGAAACTTCTTCCGCGCCAGGGCGTACGCCGCCAGCGCGCTGACCGACACCTGCAGAACGGTGCCGAAGAACACCACCAGAATGGAGTTCAGCAGATACTGCCAGACGCCGATATCCATCCACGCGAAGATGAAGTTTTCCAACGAGAACTGATGCGGCCAGGCCAGCAGCTCGCCCGGCTTCACAGGCGCGCCGCTGAATGCCGTGGCGACGATGCCCCAGAACGGCCCGACAAAGACAATCAGCAGCAGCGCGTAGATGCACCAGCGCCCTGCTGTATCCCAACGTTTGCTTAACATCGCGGCTCCTTAGTAACGGGCGATACGTTTTTTCAGCGTCAAATGACAGATGGTTAAGATTACGGTGAAGGTAAACAGCAGGAACGACACCGCCGAAGCGTAGCCATAGTCAAACTGCTCAAAGCCCAGCTTGTAGATGTGGGTCATGACCATTTCCGTGGCGTTAGAAGGTCCCCCGCCGGTGGTGGCGTACACCTCGGCAAACACGCGGAAACCGCGAATGAAGGAGAGCATCAGTACCACCGAGAGCGCCGGGATCATGCCGGGCAGCGTGACGTAGCGCAGGCGGTTCCACCAGCTGGCGCCGTCGACGTTCGCCGCATCGTATAAATCGCGGCTGATTCCCGCCAGGCCGGCAATAAAGATCACCATGTTGTAGGGCACCGCTTTCCAGATATGCAGCAGCATGATGACGCCCAGCGCCTGATCGGAGCTGGCAAGAAAGCCCTGGTCGGCGACGCCAAACCAGCTGAGGATGTGGTTAACCACGCCGTTGGGCGTCGGGTTAAACAAAATGCGCCACATTTCGGCGACGATCGCCGCGCTGGTAACCGCCGGTAAAAAGATGGCGGTTCGAATAAAGCGCAGATGGCGCGCCGGGCCTTCCAGCAGCATGGCGAGGAAAAACGCCAGGATAGCCGCGGCGAACATCGTTACCACCACGTAAAGCAGGGTATTCACCACCGCCGCGTGCAGCTCTGCGTCGGCAAAAGCGCGGGTGAAGTTATCGAGCCCCACCCACTCGTTGGGCTGATTAAAGTTAACCTTGTAAAAGCTCATCACCAGACCCTGAATCATCGGGATAAACTTAAACCAGCTAAAGATAATCAGCGCAGGCGCTAAAAACAGCCACGGGATCAGCGCCCGCTTACGCTTTGCGCTCAGCCATCCGGTCGAGTCAGGCGAAGCGGCCTGCTTTATCGGCGAGGACTTCGTCTCATGCAGCGTCATAACCTATGTCCTCAGTTAGCCAGCACATTTTGTTTTTTCAGCTCAGCGTTCACCTTGCCGTCGAGCGTCTTCAGCTCGCCGGGAATATCGCTGCCGCAGTCGGCAAAAATCCGGTTAAAACCGTCGGCGGCCACCTGACGCACCGGCGTCCAGTTGGGAATTTGCGGCACGTAGCGTCCCTGTTCATTGTAAAGTCTGGCGAAAGTTTCCCAGCGCGCGTCCTGATACACGGCTTTGACGTCGACGTTCTTATTCACCGGCAGACGCACTACCGGAATATGCTGACTGCCTTTACCCATGCCGATCTCCTGGCCTTCCGCAGAGATCATAAATTCGATAAATTTTCGCGCCGCCTCTTTCTGTATGCTGCTCTTCATCATAAAGACCGTGGTGCCCTCGGCGAGGGTGGCTTCGCCTTTCGGCCCCGCCACCGGGATCACTTCGAAGTTGTCTTTACCGGGGTCTTTATCGAACAGCGCGATATGGTACGGCCCGCTGAAGAACATGCCGCTTTGCCCGGAGCGGAAGGAGGGAATAACGTCGGCGGTGGTGGCGTTAATCGCGCCCGGCTGGGTGACTTTGTCGCACATCATGGTGCGCATAAAGGTCATCGCCTGAGCCACTTCCGGCGTATTGAGCGAAGCGCTGAATTTTCCGTTCTCTTCTTTAACGAAATCACCACCCGCCTGCCAGATAAAGCTGCTCATAAACCAGCTGGCGTAGCCGCGCGTCGTGGAAGCGGGAACGATAAAGCCGTAGGTATCATTTTTGCCGTTACCATCGGGATCCTGAGTGGTGAAGGCTTTCGCCAGCGTCTGGATATCATCCCAGCTCTTAGGCTGCGGTAGCCCCAGTTTTTCACGCCAGTCTTTACGCACGAAGAGCGCGAAAGTTTGCGCCGAGGTCGGCACGCCGTAGTACTTACCGTCGATATAGCGGGTACTCTTCCATGCCGTCTGGAATAGCTGGTCGCCGCCCGCGATCGTCTGCGGGTCAATTTCTTCGGCAATACCCAGCTGGATGAACTGCCCCAGCGACGCCGCATCGTTAAAAATCAAATCGGGTAAGGCGTTGCCCGCCGTGGCGCGCGCCAGCCGCTGTTCAAAGTCGGTGGTGGCGTTGAAATACGCGATTTTGATACCGGTTTTTTCTTCAAATTTTTCCGCCTCCTGTTTGTAGATATTCTTCGAGTCATTGCTGGCGCGGATCCAGACGTTGAGAGTGGTGGCGGCGTAACTTTGACTAACGCCGAGCCCGAGTGCGGTGAGAAGTAACAGTGAACGTAATTTACAGGCAGACATGATGGCATATCCTTTATTGTAGGGCACAAAGGTAATTAAATTCTCAATTAATACACGAAAAAGAATTTGAATATCGCTCAGGCGTTAATACAGCTGGCGCAAGAATTATTTCCATTCATTAGATAGAAATGTATTTCCTAATACAACCGTATAAAAAAGAAATTGCGTTTCAAAAACAAGAAAATTGAGACAGATCACACATGGAAGTGACAAAAAAAGTGACAAAAAATAAATAACCATATAAATCAATTGATTATAATTTTACTAATTTTGTTAATAGATTCAAAAAACAGAGAAAAACGGCAAAAAACGTGATGTACGCTGCATTAAAAGCGTCATTATTTATCCAAAACGTTAAACTTGAAGGACATCACAAAAAAAATCACTTTGTCTTTTACACTGCTCGCCATCGAATATTTAAATATATTGTTTTTAATTACACCGCCTGTTTCACGCGTTCTTTAAATACGCGTCAGGTATAATTCTGTTGTTATCTTTTCTCATATTTGCAGAAGGGTTATCACGATGAACTCAATACCTCGCCGAGGTTTGTTAGGCATTGCGCTGTTTTGTTCCGGCCTGAGCGCCGCCTCGTATGCCGCCGAGCCATATACGCTAGACGGAAAGGATTTAGCCTTTAGCCGGCAGCAGATCGCCGCGAAAGATCCGCTATTTGTTCAGGCGCAAGCGGCGCTGCTAAAAAAAGCCGATCTGGCGCTCAATCATCCGCTGTTCTCGGTGATGGATAAAACGCTGGTCGCCGCCAGCGGCAATAAGCACGACTACTACAGCTTTCCGCCTTACTGGTGGCCGAATCCCGATACCAAAGACGGGCTTCCTTATATTCGCAAAGATGGGCAAACCAACCCTGACGCCAATAGCGACGCCACCGATAAGAACCGGCTGGTGAAGATGAGTAACGACGTGTCAACGCTGGCGCTGGCGTGGTACTTCTCTCACGACGAACGCTACGCGCAAAAGGCGGCGGCGCAGTTAAAGACCTGGTTCCTCGATCCCAAAACGCGCATGACCCCCAACCTGCAGCATGCCCAGGCCATTCCCGGCATCAATACCGGACGCGGTATCGGCATTATTGATAGCCGCGCGCTGGTTGACGTCGTTGACGCCATCGCCCTGCTGCAATCCTCCGATGCGCTGAGCGAAAACGACGTTAGCGCATTGAAGCAGTGGTTTGGTGACTATTATCACTGGATGACCACCAGCCAGAACGGCTTTGAAGAAGAGAACTGGCATAACAATCACGGCAGCTATTTCGATATGCAGGCCGCCGCCTTCGCCCTGTTCAGCGGGAAAACCGACGAGGCGAAAAAGCGCCTGTACATCACCCAGCTGCGGCGTATTGCGGGACAATTTGATATTGAAGGCCGCCAGATGGCCGAACTGGAGCGCACGCGCCCGTGGCACTACAGCAATTTTAACCTTGAAGCCTACAACCGCCTGGGAAGGCTCGGCGAGAAGGCGGGCGTCGATATCTGGAACTTCACCCTCGACGACCATAGCCTGCGCAAAGGCTATCAATACATCGCCGGGTTTATTAACAGCGATACGCCGTGGCCCTGGAAGGACCTGGATAAAATGGATGACAAGAAAGCGCTGCGCAATATCGCCACCGCCGCGCACGCCTGGCCGGAAGATCCGCTGTTCCGTGACAAAGCGCAGTGGCTGCGGGCGAAATACCCCGACGATATCACTACGCTCATCGCCCCGCTTTCCGCATCGTCAGAGGTCAGGGATAACCGCTAATGAAACAATTCTCCGGGCTCTGGCCCGACATTGTCGGACGTGCAGCCGCGAATAGCGGACTGCTTGAACGGCTGGTGAAGGATGCTCAGCCGGTATTAGATGCAGCGGTTCGCATTCCGCAGTCAGGGATCGCCAGCTGGAATCTCTACTACTTTTGTCCGCGCCACGGCGTGCGCCTGGCGTGGCGGGCGGATACGCCCCACCAGCATGCCTGCCCGGTCGATGGGGAAATATTTAGCGGTGAACCGTGGGATGGCGCATGGTGGCGCGAGATGAATGGCCGTAACGCCAGCGCCTGTCAGCAGCTTGGCCTGTTATGGCGGCTGACCGGCGAAACGGCGTATCGCGATAAAGTTCGCACGCTGCTGATGGGCTACGCGGATGTCTATCCCGGCTATGAGATCCACGGCGATATTCCCAACAACGGACCGGGCAAGATGAACGCCCAGACGCTGTGCGAAGCCAACTGCATTCTGGAAATGGCGCTGGGTTATGACTTCATTCGCGACAGCCTGGCGCCCGGCGAGCAGCGGCACATCAGTGAAAACCTGCTGCGCTGCGCGGCAGCGTTTTTGCGCAACCATCGTAGTCCGCAGATCCATAACCATGAGGTTAAAATCAGCGCGGCGCTTGGCGTACTGGGTTTCATCCTCGAAGATGAGACGCTGCTGGAGTTTGCCGTGAACCAACCGTACGGCCTGCGCTGGCAGCTGGAAAATGGCCTGCTGGCGGAGGGGCTATGGTTTGAAGGCTCCGTTCACTATCACTACTACGCGCTGCAGGGCTTTCTGGCGTTTGAGAAGCTGGCGCGCGGCACCCGCTGGAGCCTGCTGGACGGCCCGTGGTATCAGGCGATGCTGACGTTCCCGCTGTCGCTGCTGCTGCCGGACGGCACCTTCCCGCGGCTTAATGACTGCCTCGCCGGGCAGGAGAAGCTCAACCATCGGGATCTTTACGAGTTCGCCTGGTTTATCTGGCGTGACCCGCAGTACGCCGCGGTGCTGCAGTTTACCGAAACGACGCCCGACGAGCGTGAAACCTTACTGTGGCGCGAACACCCCCTGCCGGAAACGCCCCTGCCGCTGATCCCGCAGCAGTCGCTGTTTGCGCCCGGCGCCGGCCTGACGTTATGGCGGCGACCGCAGCAGGCGCTGCTGATTAAGCACAGCCCCTGGGGCGGCGAGCACGACCATTACGACAGGCTGGGGCTGATGCTCTGGCATCGCGACGGCTGGCTGCTCACGGATATGGGCACCACCGGCTACGGTGCGAAAATGCACTATGACTATTACAAAAACAGCGCCACCCACAATACGCTTTCGGTCAATCAGACCAACCAGCCTCCGGCCAATCCGCAGGTGCTAGGCTGGCATATGGATAGCGACTCTCTGTGGCTGGATAGCGAGGTTGACTGGGGGAAGCCGCCGCCGGAGCTCAACAGCCATAGCCGCGTCGAGTGGGACGCGGCGGCCTGGCGAGGCGTGCGCTTTCGCCGTCGCCTGCTGTGGCTTGAAGAGGTACTGATCGATCTCTCTACGGTGGAAAATCCGCATCGCCAGCAGCTTGACTGGACACTGCACCTGGCGGCGCGGGCGCTGGACCAGAGCGGTACGCCGCAGCCTTTTTCGCTCAGCGGACCGCTGCGGCATATGGCCAATGCCACCATGACCCCGCTGAACGGCTGCCAGCCGCGCCACTTTGCGCGCGACAAAGACACCGTTGCGCTCTGGCTTTCCGGCGATGGTGAACTCTGGCAAGGGCTGGCGCCCGATAACCCGGCGATTCGCGATCTCAGCTATCTGGTGATGCGCAATCACCTGCCGCAGGCGCGTTTCGTCTGCCTGTGGGATTTCGCTAACCGCGCGCCGCTGACGGAGGTGAATGTGCACCATACGCCAGCCGGTACGCACATTACCTTCTGGCGCGGCGATCGCGTCACGCACGTGACGCTGTACGACGATCCCGGGAAACGACCTGATGCGATCCTTCCGCTCCCGGAAAGCGGCATCTGATCGCAACGGGGGATTTACTCGTCTTCATCCTCAAAGCGCGCCACAATCCGATCCCCGGTATGCGAGGCGCGCAGTTCATCCGCCACTAAAGCAATCGCCTGGCCGCTGCTCATGCCCTGCGACATCAGCTCCTGAATTCGTTCCACTGCTTTTTGCTGCTGCTCGTGGCTCAGCGAAGGTAAACCTGCAAACATGACTGACTCCTGCTACATTGTGGGGCGTAATTATTTCACGCCGTCCGCGCGTATACCAGCGGACGGTAACGATCAGGATTGAAGAAGACGATGTTGTCCCCCGCAATGATTTCCCTGCCCTGGCGCCCGGATGCCGCTGAATACTATTTTAGCCCGTTAAGTTCCCAGCCCTGGGCGATGCTGCTGCATTCCGGTTTTGCCGAACATGCGCATAACCGTTTTGACATCATTGTCGCCCAGCCGCGCGCCACGCTGGTGACTCACGGTCAACTAACCACCCTACGCGAAGGGGAAACCGTCTCAACCTCCGCCGCCGATCCGCTTACGCTGGTGCATCAGCAGCTGGCGCACTGTAACCTGCAGCCGCAGCCTCATCCGCATCTGCCGTTTCTCGGCGGCGCGCTGGGACTGTTCGGCTACGATTTGGGTCGTCGTTTTGAACATCTGCCGGCGCGGGCCGACGCGGATATCGAACTGCCGGATATGGCGGTAGGTATTTATGACTGGGCGTTAATCGTCGATCATCAGCGCCGGGAGGTATCGTTATTCAGCTATGACGATCCGCAGGCGCGCCTGGCGTGGCTGGAAGCACAGACTGCGCCTGTCGCTGCAACCTTTACCCTGACCTCAGCGTGGCGCGCTAATATGAGCCGCGAGGAGTATGGCGAGAAGTTCCGCCAGATTCAGGCTTATCTGCACAGCGGCGACTGCTATCAGGTCAACCTGGCGCAGCGGTTTACGGCGAGCTATCGCGGGGATGAGTGGCAGGCCTTCCGTCAGCTTAACCGCGCCAATCGCGCGCCGTTCAGCGCCTTTATTCGCCTGGATGAAGGGGCCGTATTAAGCCTGTCGCCCGAGCGTTTTATTCAGCTCCGGCAAGGCGACATTCAGACCCGGCCCATCAAGGGGACATTACCCAGGCTGGCCGACCCTGAGCAGGACGCGCTGCAGGCGCAAAAGCTGGCGAACTCGCCAAAAGACCGCGCCGAAAATCTGATGATCGTCGATTTAATGCGTAACGATATTGGCCGGGTTGCGGAACCCGGTAGCGTTCGCGTTCCTGAGCTGTTTGTGGTGGAGCCCTTCCCCGCCGTGCATCATCTGGTGAGCACCGTCACCGCCAGGCTGCCCGCTCATCTGCACGCCGCCGACCTGCTGCGCGCGGCCTTTCCCGGCGGCTCAATCACCGGCGCGCCGAAGGTCAGAGCGATGGAGATCATCGATGAACTGGAACCGCAGCGGCGCAACGCGTGGTGCGGCAGCATCGGCTATCTCAGCTTCTGCGGCAACATGGATAGCAGTATCACTATCCGTACGCTGACGGCCTGGCAGGGACACCTCTACTGCTCCGCCGGCGGCGGAATTGTGGCCGATAGCGAAGAGGCAGCGGAATATCAGGAAACTTTTGATAAAGTTAATCGTATCCTGCATCAACTGGAGAGCTAGAACATGGCGGACAGCGCCCTCGAACTTGACGATTTCCTCTCGCGTTTTCAGCTTCTGCGTCCGCAGCCCACGCGCCACGCGCTCAACCAGCGCCAGGCCGCGGTGCTGGTACCGATAGTTCGCCGCCCGCAGCCGGGGCTGCTGCTGACCCAGCGTTCGCCGCTGATGCGCAAGCATGCGGGTCAGGTGGCCTTCCCCGGCGGCGCGGTAGATAACAGCGATGCAACGCTAATCGCCGCCGCGCTGCGTGAAGCGCAGGAAGAGGTGGCGATCCCGCCGGAGTCGGTTGAGGTGATTGGCGTTCTGCCGCCGGTCGATAGCGTGACCGGCTTTCAGGTTACTCCGGTGGTAGGGATTATCCCACCCAATTTGCACTATCACGCCAGCCAGGATGAAGTGGCCGCGGTCTTCGAAATGCCGCTGGCCGAAGCGCTGCGCCTGGGGCGCTACCATCCGCTGGATATCCATCGCCGCGGCAATTCGCATCGCGTCTGGCTCTCCTGGTACCAGCATTATTTTGTCTGGGGAATGACCGCCGGCATTATTCGCGAGCTGGCGCTACAGATAGGCGCCCGTCCTTAGCTATACTCAAACTGAGACGGCGTTCTCAGCATTAGTAAATCCGCGGTTATCCATTAGTTTAATTCATGTGAATAGATAAGCTGATGACCCGGTTCCCTCTTACACTATGCGCAGTGATTACATCGTTGTCGCACCCGCGACAACCCTGTCAGGAGTGTTAGCGTGATTAGTATATTCGACATGTTCAAGGTGGGGATCGGCCCCTCATCTTCCCATACTGTAGGGCCGATGAAGGCCGGTAAACAGTTCGTCGATGACCTGGTCGAAAAGGGATTGCTTAATGAAGTGACGCGCGTGGCGGTTGACGTCTACGGCTCACTGTCATTAACCGGCAAAGGCCACCATACGGATATCGCCATTATTATGGGACTGGCGGGCAATCAGCCCGATACGGTCGATATTGACGCGATACCGGCATTTATCCGCGACGTTGAAACGCGCGGTCGCCTGCTGCTGGCCCAGGGGCAGCATGAGGTCGACTTCCCGCAGAATGACGGTATGCGTTTTCGCAGCGACAACCTGCCGCTGCATGAAAACGGCATGACCATTCATGCCTGGGCTGGCGAGAAAGAAATCTACAGCAAAACCTATTACTCCATCGGCGGCGGTTTTATCGTCGATGAAGAGCATTTCGGCAAAGAGAGCGCCAGCGAACTCGCCGTACCCTATCCGTTTAAATCCGCTCAGGAAATGCTGGGCTACTGTAAAGAGACCGGCATGTCGCTCTCCGGCATGGTGATGCAGAATGAGCTGGCGCTGCACAGCAAAAAAGAGATTGAAGACTATTTTGCCAATATCTGGCAGACCATGCGCGCCTGTATCGATCGCGGAATGAATACCGAAGGCGTTCTGCCCGGCCCGCTGCGCGTGCCTCGTCGCGCCTCGGCGCTGCGGCGGATGCTGGTTGCCAGCGATAAACTCTCCCACGATCCGATGAACGTGGTGGACTGGGTCAACATGTTCGCGCTGGCGGTCAACGAAGAAAACGCCGCCGGTGGCCGCGTGGTGACGGCACCGACGAACGGCGCCTGCGGCATCGTACCGGCGGTGCTGGCTTACTACGACCACTTTATCGAGTCCGTCAGCCCGGATATCTATATTCGTTACTTCCTGGCGTCAGGGGCTATCGGCACGCTGTATAAAATGAACGCGTCCATTTCCGGCGCGGAGGTGGGCTGTCAGGGCGAAGTGGGCGTGGCCTGCTCGATGGCCGCTGCGGGCCTGGCGGAAATCCTTGGCGCCAGCCCCGAGCAGGTCTGCGTGGCGGCGGAAATCGGCATGGAGCACAACCTCGGCCTCACCTGCGACCCGGTGGCCGGCCAGGTACAGGTGCCGTGCATCGAACGTAACGCCATTGCCTCCGTCAAAGCGATCAACGCCAGCCGGATGGCCATGCGCCGCACCAGCGAGCCGCGCGTCTCGCTCGATAAAGTCATTGAGACCATGTACGAGACCGGTAAAGACATGAACGCCAAATACCGGGAAACCTCGCGCGGCGGCCTGGCGATTAAAGTTCAGTGCGACTAATCCGTGTCCTACAGAATGCGCCCCCGGGCGCATTCTTCTTTTTCCACGCTATATTATTATCTGCGCCCACTACACTTGCTCTATAACGGCTGTTACTCTCATTAACACTTTTAGCCGACAGGGCGTCGCGCATGCAGACTGCACAAAAAGTTATCACAACCTACCGCAGGAAACGTATCCTGGTTTGCTTGCTGGTCGCGCTACTGACCCTGACGACAACATTAGTGATACGATTTATTTCGCAGCGTAGCTTAAATCAGCAGCGCGTCCAGCTCAGCACCAATAAAATGGTGGCCGCAATGGATAATATTCTGCGGCCCCTGGCGGCCCAGCACGCCACGCTGCTGCAACTTGTGAACCAGCCCTGTCAGGACGTCCACCTCACGTTACGTAAGCTGGCAGCATCGCTGCAAACGGTACGTTCCATCGCGCTGGTCCAGTCTGACCTGCTCTATTGCTCGAGTATTTTTGGCCAACGAAATATTCCGGTTCACCAGTTACAGCCGGCGCTCCCCGCCAACCACGCCCTGCTTACCTTCAGCTACGACGCATCGCTGCTTAAAGGGACGCCGGTACTTATCCAGTGGTATCCCGCTTCGCTTAGCGGCGCCGACGGTGTGCTGCTGGTGATCAATATCGAGCTGCTGGGCGAGTTAATTTTTAACGCAAAATCGCCATTAATTACCGGAATTGGCCTCAGCGTTGGCGATAAAAGCTTTATTAGCGGTTCCGGGCTGATTAAACAGGAATCCTTGCCTGGCGAGCAAATCATCTACCGCCAGTCGTCGACGCAGTTTCCCTTCACCATTAACGTCAGCGGGCCGGGCGCCTCAGCGGTCGCCCTCAATGAGCTACCGGGCGAACTGCCGCTGGCGCTGATAATCAGCCTGTTAATGACCGGCATCGCCTGGCTGGCGACCGCGGGAAGAATGAGCTTTTCCCGGGAAATTAATCTCGGTATTGCCGCCCACGAGTTCACGCTTTGGTGCCAGCCCCTGCAGGACCTGCGCACCCGTCAGTGCTGCGGCGTGGAAATACTGCTGCGGTGGAATAATCCACGCAGAGGCGCTATTTCGCCGGAGGTGTTTATCCCCATAGCCGAAGGTTATAATCTGATCGTTCCCCTCACCCGCTATGTCATCTCCCAAACGGCCCACAAATTAGCCCTTTTTCCGCAGGACACACATTTTCACATCAGCATCAACGTCGCCGCCCGCCATTTCGCCAACGGCGAACTGCTGCGCGATCTGCATCACTACTGGTTTAGCGCCCATCCGGTACAGCAGCTGGTGGTTGAGCTCACCGAACGCGACGTACTCCAGGATGGCGATCACCATATGGCCGAACATCTCCATTTTAAGGGAGTAAAGCTGGCCATCGACGATTTCGGCACCGGCAACAGCTCCCTTTCCTGGCTGGAAAAGCTGCGTCCTGACGTATTGAAGATCGATAAATCCTTCACCAGCGCAATTGGGATTGATAGCGTCAACGCAACGGTGACCGACATGATCATTGCTCTCGCCCACCGGCTGAAGATTGTGACGGTCGCGGAAGGGGTAGAGACCCGGGATCAGGAAGAGTATCTGCGCGGCAACGGCGTCGATTTATTGCAGGGATTTTACTACGCCCGGCCGATGCCGGTAGAGGACTTTCCGCAGTGGCTGGCGGCGGAAAAGCATCGGGAGCTGAACGCTTAAAAATGCCCGGCGGCCCGAGGGCCGACGGGCATCAACCGTTACTCTTCTTCGTCGTTATACTGTCGCAGCTTGACGACCCGTACCAGATCGACGCGATAGTCGTTGGCTTCAACAATCGTGAACTGCAAAGGTGACAGTTCAAGCACGTCGCCCGGACGCGGAATATGGCCGTTGACGGCAATCACCAGGCCGGCAACCGTGGCAATATCTTCGTCCTCATCGACCAGATCGTCTACCCCCAACGCCTGCTGCAACGCATGCACGTCGGTTGAACCTTTCACCAGCCAGCCGTCGCCGTCGATGACAATTTCCGGCGTTTCGTCAGCGTCCGGGAACTCGCCGGCAATCGCCTCCAGTACGTCCAGCGGCGTAACCAGCCCCTGTACGACGCCAAACTCGTTAGTCACGATGACAAAGCTACCGCGGGCGCGGCGCAGCACGCCCAGCAGATTGATCGGGTCCAAAGTTTCCGGGACCACAATCGCCGGCGAGGCGGAAGCCAGAGCGGCAACGTTGTCACCCGCTTCCAGCGCCACCAGCATCTCTTTCGCCCGCACGATACCGATGATTTCATCCAGCTCGCCGCGGCAGACCGGGAACAGGCTGTGCGGTGAAGAGAGCAGCTGACGGCGAATTTCCTCTTCGCTTTGCTCGGCGTTTACCCAGCTAATTTCCCCGCGCGGGGTCATAATGCTGCGCAACGAACGCTGGGCCAGGGTCAGCACGCCGTTAATCATGTAGCGCTCTTCTTCCGCAAACGCGCCTTCGGGGATCGGCACGACGGACGCGCTATCGCTATCATGCGCCGCGGCGCTTTGCTTACGCCCGCCCATCAGACGGAGGATCGCATCGGCAGTGCGCGCGCGCAGAGGCAGGGTCGATTGATGACGAATAAAGTTACGGCGCGCAATCTGGTTAAAGAACTCGATGGTTATCGAGAAGCCAATCGCGGCGTACAGGTAACCTTTCGGTATATGGAAACCAAAACCTTCAGCCACCAGGCTCAGGCCGATCATCAGCAGGAAGCTCAGACAGAGCACTACCACCGTCGGATGCTGGTTGACAAAATTAGTCAACGGCTTCGAAGCCAGCAGCATCACCGCCATCGCGATCACCACCGCCGCCATCATCACCGGCAGGTGGTTAACCATCCCGACCGCGGTAATCACGGCGTCCAGCGAGAACACGGCGTCCAGTACCACGATTTGTAGTACCACCACCCAGAAGCTGGCATAGCCTTTACCATGACCGGAGTCATGCTGGCGGTTCTCCAGCCGTTCATGCAGTTCGGTGGTCGCCTTAAACAGCAGGAATATCCCCCCGAGCAGCATGATCAGGTCGCGTCCTGAAAACGAGAAATCGGCAACGCTGAAAAGCGGTTTCGTCAGGGTCACCATCCACGAAATAACCGACAGCAGACCCAGGCGCATAAACAGCGCCAGCGAGAGGCCGATCAGGCGCGCCTTGTCCCGCTGCTTTGGCGGCAGCTTGTCGGCAAGGATGGCGATAAACACCAGGTTGTCGATACCCAGTACGATTTCAAGGACGACAAGCGTCAGCAAACCGGCCCAAATAGAGGGATCCATTAAGAATTCCATGAGCAGCTCCAGTTAACGGCAGGCGTAGTCATCGCTGTGTCATGCACAGACGAGACACTTGTTGCTGGTGAAAAGACGTAGCAGGTGGCGGCGGCAAACGCGTGCCGGAAGGTGAAAAGACGTCGGTGACGGTCCATATAGCGGGCTATGCCCTATACTCCTGAGTAATTAAACGGAACGTAAACATAGCAAAATATAGAGCATAATTGGAAAAAATTTACCTGTCTTTGCAATAGCTAAGAGTATTTTTTGCGCTGCAAAATAATTACCAACAGATGCATAATTAGCGGAGCTTCATCACATTAATTATTTTTTCACTGTCTAAAATAATTCGCTGTAGTAATTACTTTATATCTTACACCCTTACTGAATCGATTTTGTTCGCAAGAGTGATTCAGGATGTATCAGAACAGATGATGCATTCACGATTATAAAGGAGGTAGCAAGTGACGATTGCTATTGTAATAGGCACACATGGTTGGGCTGCAGAACAGCTGTTAAAAACGGCAGAAATGCTGCTGGGCGAACAGGAAAACGTTGGCTGGATTGATTTCGTCCCTGGCGAAAACGCGGAAACGTTAATCGAAAAGTACAACGCTCAGCTGGCAAAGCTGGATACAGCAAAAGGCGTGTTATTTCTCGTCGATACATGGGGAGGCAGCCCGTTTAACGCGGCCAGCCGCATTGTCGTCGATAAAGAACATTATGAAGTCATCGCGGGCGTTAATATTCCGATGCTGGTCGAAACGCTGATGGCGCGTGACGACAACCCGTCGTTCGATGAGCTGGTTGCCCTGGCGGTAGAAACCGGTCGCGAAGGCGTTAAGGCGCTGAAAGCGAAGCCGGTGGAAAAGGCCGCCCCTGCTCCGGTTCAGGCGGCTGCCCCGAAAGCGGCTGCGCCATTGAAGCCAATGGGTCCAAACGACTACATGGTTATCGGGCTTGCGCGTATCGATGACCGTTTAATCCACGGCCAGGTCGCCACTCGCTGGACTAAAGAAACCAACGTTTCCCGCATTATCGTCGTCAGCGACGAAGTTGCGGCGGATACCGTACGTAAAACGCTGCTGACTCAGGTTGCTCCTCCGGGCGTTACCGCCCACGTTGTAGACGTCGCGAAAATGATCCGCGTCTATAACAACCCTAAATACGCAGGCGAGCGCATTATGCTGCTGTTCACTAACCCAACGGACGTTGAACGCGTGGTTGAAGGCGGTGTGAAAATCACCAGCGTCAACATCGGCGGCATGGCTTTCCGCCAGGGTAAAACGCAGGTGAACAACGCCATTTCGGTCGATGAGAAAGATATCGAAGCGTTCAAAAAGCTGAATGCCCGCGGTATCGAACTGGAGGCCCGCAAAGTTTCCACCGACCAGAAACTGAAAATGATGGATCTGATCGCCAAGGTGAAATAAGTCACCCCGCGGATCGCAACGCAATTTTCAACTTAAGACTTAATCAACAGGAGAAGTACAATGGAGATTACCTTTCTTCAGATTGTGCTGGTGTTCATCGTCGCGTGTATTGCGGGTATGGAGTCGGTACTTGATGAATTTCAGTTCCACCGTCCTCTGGTGGCCTGTACGCTGATTGGCGCCGTTCTCGGGGATATGAAAACCGGTATTATTATCGGTGGTACCCTGGAAATGATCGCCCTGGGCTGGATGAACATCGGTGCGGCCGTTGCGCCGGATGCCGCCCTTGCTTCCATCATCTCTACCGTTCTGGTTATCGCCGGCCATCAAAGCATCGGTGCCGGTATCGCGCTGGCAATCCCGCTGGCCGCGGCAGGCCAGGTTCTGACCATTATCGTTCGTACCATCACCGTTGCCTTCCAGCACGCGGCGGATAAGGCCGCGGAGAATGGAAACCTGACGGCCATATCCTGGCTGCACGTTTCATCGCTGTTCCTGCAGGCCATGCGTATCGCTATCCCTGCCGTTATCGTGGCGATTTCCGTCGGCACCAGCGAAGTACAGGGTATGCTGAACGCCATTCCAGAAGTGGTTACCGGCGGTCTGAACATCGCGGGCGGCATGATCGTGGTCGTCGGTTACGCGATGGTCATCAATATGATGCGCGCAGGCTACCTGATGCCGTTCTTCTACCTGGGCTTTGTTACCGCCGCGTTCACCGATTTCAACCTGGTTGCTCTGGGTGTAATTGGTACCGTGATGGCGGTGCTCTACATCCAGCTGAGCCCGAAATACAACCGCGTAGCGGGTGCGCCTGTGCAGGCTGCTGGTAATAACGATCTCGACAACGAACTGGACTAACAGGTGAGCGAAATGGTTGATATGACTAAAAATACCACCGAGAAAAAACTGACTCAGAGTGATATTCGTGGCGTGTTCATTCGTTCTAACCTGTTCCAGGGTTCATGGAACTTCGAACGTATGCAGGCGCTGGGCTTCTGCTTCTCCATGGTGCCGGCTATTCGTCGCCTGTATCCGGAGAACAACGATGCGCGTAAACAGGCGATTAAGCGTCACCTTGAGTTCTTTAACACCCATCCCTACGTTGCGGCGCCGGTTCTCGGCGTAACGCTGGCGATGGAAGAGCAGCGTGCTAACGGCGCAGAGATCGACGATGGTGCTATCAACGGTATCAAAGTTGGTCTGATGGGCCCGCTGGCCGGCGTGGGCGACCCTATCTTCTGGGGTACCGTTCGTCCGGTGTTCGCCGCGCTGGGCGCAGGTATCGCCATGAGCGGCAGTCTGCTCGGGCCTCTGCTGTTCTTTATCCTGTTTAACGCGGTGCGTCTGCTGACCCGTTATTACGGCGTAGCGTACGGTTACCGTAAAGGTATCGATATCGTTAAAGATATGGGCGGCGGCTTCCTGCAGAAACTGACCGAGGGGGCGTCAATTCTCGGCCTGTTTGTCATGGGGGCATTGGTTAACAAGTGGACGCACGTGAACATCCCGCTGGTGGTTTCCACCATCACCGGTCAGGATGGCCAGACGCGCGTGACCACCGTGCAGACTATCCTTGACCAGCTGATGCCGGGCCTGGTGCCGCTGCTGCTGACCTTCGCCTGTATGTGGCTGCTGCGCAAGAAAGTTAACGCCCTGTGGATCATCGTTGGCTTCTTCGTCATCGGTATCGCGGGCTACGCTGTCGGCCTGCTGGGCCAGTAATCTACACGCTGTGCGCCGGGGGCTTGCCCCCGGCTTTTTTATTTGGAGGATGGATGACAATCACGGACCTGGTGTTAATCCTGTTTATTCTCGTTCTGCTCGCGTTTGCGATTTACGATCAGTTCATCATGCCGCGCCGCAATGGCCCCGTTTTGCTGGCTATCCCCCTGCTCCGCCGCAATCGCGTCGATGGCATTATCTTCGTCGGCCTCATTGCTATCCTGATTTATAACAATATTGCCAGCCAGGGCGAACTTATCACCACCTGGCTATTATCTGCCCTGGCCTTGATGGGGTTATATCTTTTCTGGATCCGTTCACCCAAAATCATCTTCAAAAAAGAAGGCTTTTTTTTCGCCAATATCTGGATCGAATATAAGCGTATTAAAGAGATGAATTTATCGGAAGATGGCGTGCTGGTCATGCAATTAGAGCAGCGTCGCCTGCTAATTCGCGTACAAAATATCGACGACCTGGAAAAAATATACAAACTTCTCATTTCAACTCAATGAGTTACAAATATAGCCTGCGCTATATTTTGTCATTCCCCGGCGAATGGAATATAGCCGCGGCTATATTCCATTCGTTTAATTCGCCGATATTTATTAACGAATTATTCACTTCTAAATTTAAATGAAAATCGTTATCATTTGGTTAGCAAAATAACCTGACTCCGTTATTGTTTTATATTCTAAAATTATGTTAAGGTTGCGCCCGTCGTTGGGGAGTAGCCAATTTTCTGCCTGCCAGAAAATGTACGTGTCAACATACTCGTTGCAAAACGTGGCACGTACGGGTTGAAGAAGAACGTCTTCAATCAGGCGAGACCATAGACGCATCGCTGCTGTACGCGGCGCCTCATCTTCAGGATGGGCTGCGTATTTTTACTGGGGGCGGCGATGTGTCATATGGATTATCCCCGGTCAGGACGCTCTCATGAATGTATCCGCTACAATTCTTCTTGCCTTCGGCATGTCCATGGACGCCTTCGCGGCCTCTATTGGCAAAGGCGCCACTCTCCATAAACCTAAATTTTCTGAAGCCCTGCGCACGGGTCTCATCTTTGGCGCTATCGAAACGCTCACGCCGCTGGTCGGTTGGGGAATGGGGATGCTTGCCAGCCAGTTCGTTCTCGAGTGGAACCACTGGATTGCCTTTGTGCTGCTGGTGTTTCTCGGCGGTCGAATGGTTATCGAAGGGTTTCGCGGCGGCAACGACGACGACTGCGAAACTCCGCGACGCCACGGTTTCTGGCTGCTGGTGACCACCGCATTCGCTACCAGCCTTGACGCCATGGCCGTCGGCGTTGGCCTGGCGTTTCTGCAGGTCAACATTATCGCCACCGCGCTGGCTATCGGCTGCGCCACGCTGATAATGTCGACGCTCGGTATGATGGTGGGACGTTTTATCGGCCCGCTGCTCGGCAAACGGGCGGAAATCCTCGGCGGTATCGTGCTGATTGGCATCGGCGCCCAGATCCTCTGGAGCCATTTCGCCGGCTGATCCTCAGGCGTCGCGCTGCCAGCAGTGAATGGCAAAATCGGTCTGGCAGCCGAATCCCACCTGTTGACGCAGCGCTTCCCGAACCGGCGGCTTAGCCCGCCACGCAAACGGCGTCATTTGCAGTAAAGCTTCCGCCTCGCTGCCGTTAAGCTGCATCGGATAGGCCAGCTGCTGCTGGTGACGTAGCGTAAACCCTGCCATCTCTTCCGCGTTTTGCTCGTGCAAACGCACTTCGTCGTATATCAACCCTTTCAGCTCCATCAGGTGACGAGGCCCCGGCGTCGCGGTGATGACCCAGCCGCCGGGGCGGACAACGCGCGCCAGCTCAACGGCATTGCAGGGGGCGTAAATACGTACTATCGCATCCAGGCTTGCATCCTCAAACGGTAAACGCTGGCTGGAGGCGACGCAAAAGTTGACCTGCGGGTACCGTTTTGCCGCCGCGCGGATAGCGGATTTCGACACGTCCAGACCCCAGCTGCGGCTGGCGATGGCGGCAAAAGCGTGCGTGTAGTAGCCTTCCCCGCAGCCGATGTCCAGTAAATCGGTCGGAGCGAAAGTGTGCAGATAAGCGCAGATCGCGTCGCGAAGCGGCTGATAATGACCCGCATCGAGAAACGCCCGCCGGGCCTGCATCATTTCAGCGCTGTCGCCCGGATCGCGGGAGCGCTTAAACTGCACCGGCAGTAAATTGACGTACCCTTCCTTCGCCAGATCGAACTGATGCCGCTGCGGGCAGATAAAGCTATTATCGCGGCGCTCAAGCGGCGCGTGGCAAAGTGGGCAACTGTAAGACATGGCAACTCCGGTGTGCTGAAAGGGCGAAAGTGTAGCGCTATTCGCCCCTCCAGGCCACCGTTACAGCGCAGGCGGCAGCACGCCGTCATGATGCATGACGATCAGGTTTTCAGAACCCTGCGGCATCCCATCTGGCATCACGTTTTCCAGGCGCAGGACATCGCCCATGATCTGGCTGAATACCGGCGCCGACACTGCTCCACCGTAATACGAACCGTTGCTGGGGTCGTTCATCACCACTACCAGCGCAAATTTTGGGTTACTGGCGGGCGCCACCCCTGCGGTATAGGCCACGTATTTGTCGATATATTTCCCGTCAGGGCCAATTTTCTTGGCGGTACCGGTTTTTACCGCCACCCGATAGTCGCGCACCGCCGCTTTGGTGCCCCCGCCGCCCGGCAAAGCAACGCTCTCCATCATATGTTCGACTTCATGCACAATCTGCTCCGGCATCACTCGGGTGCCCATGACCGGCGGATCGATACGCGTGATCGATAGCGGACGCTCAATACCGTAGCTGCCGATAGTTGCGTAAACGTGCGCCAGCTGAAGCGGCGTAACCATCAGGCCGTAACCGAAGGCGAATGTCGCCCGGTCCAGCTGTCCCCAGTAGCGACGCTGCGGCATCAGCCCGGCGCTTTCACCGGTTAATCCCAGACCGGTAGAGTCGCCGAAACCGAACGCTTTATAGGTATCGATAAGATGTTGAATCGGCATGGCCAGCGACAAATGTGAAACGCCGGTATCGCTGGATTTTTGCAGAATGCCGGTGAGGGACAGCTCAGGGTAGTAACCGACGTCGCGAATACGATGACCGTCGAGGGTAAACGGATGGGTATCCACCACGCTATCCGGCTGAACAATGCCCTGCTGGAGCGCGGTCATCAGCACCAGCGGCTTAACCGTCGACCCCGGCTCGAAAGTATCGCTAATCGCGCGATTGCGGAAATCATCCAGCTTCGCGTCATCGCGATTGTTAGGGTTGAAATCGGGGTAGCTGGCCATCGACAGGATTTCCCCGGTATCAATTTTAATTAATACCGCCGCCCCTGATTCCGCTTTGTTCCAGCGCACGGCGTTATCCAGCGCGTCCTCGGTCACCGTTTGCAGACGCTCATCGATACTGAGCTGCAAATTGTGGGCCGGGACCGCCGGGACTTCGGTGATATTTTCGATGACGTTGCCGTGCCGGTCTTTGCGCACCAGACGGCGCCCGGGCTGACCGGTTAGCTGGGCATTAAAGCTTTTCTCTACCCCCTCGATCCCCTGATTATCGATATTGGTAAAGCCCAGCAGATTAGCCGCAACGTGCCCCGCGGGATAAAAACGACGCGACTCATCGCGCAGATTAATCCCCGGCAGGTGCAGCTTGTCGATCCACTCCGCCTGCTCCGGGTTTATCTGACGCGCCAGATAGAGAAAACGCGCATGAGGATGCGCCTGCACGCGATGGGCAAGCTCGCTAAGGTTGAGGTGTAAAGCTTGCGCCATCGCCTGCCAGCGCGGGCCATACCCGACGCCGCCTTTTGCGAGAGTTGTTTGCGGATCGATCCAGATGGCGCTCACCGGCACGCTAACCGCCAGCGGGCGGCCCTCGCGATCGCTAATCATGCCGCGCTGCACGTCGATAGGCTCTTCGCGCAAGGAGCGCATATCTTCTTGTTTAACCAAATTGTCGGGAGAGACAATTTGCAGCCAGCCTACCCGGGCCAGCAGCAGACCCATACAGCAAAGAATGGCCACGCATAACAACCCAAACCGTAAAGGGGTAAAGTTAGCGGCTGACTTAAGTTTGTTCTTTTGCACCTTAGCTCCATCATTATTTTGCAACCACCTGATTTAACAGATATATACAAAACAGGTTGCTAAACAGTGCTAATAAGGATGTTGTTTTGCAACAAAGCGCAACAGAGGGAGGAAAAATGACATGATTTGCAATAAAGACTAAAAAGCCCCGCGGCTGCGAGGCTTTCTTACAAGATTCAGTGGTCTAAATCAGATAGCAGTTACGTTAACTGCAGCTGGACCTTTCTGGCCGTCCTGAATTTCGAACTCAACGTTCTGGCCTTCAGCCAGAGTTTTGAAGCCGTTACCCTGGATAGCGGAGAAGTGTACGAACACATCTTTGCTGCCATCAGCCGGAGTAATGAAGCCAAAACCTTTAGACTCGTTGAACCACTTAACCTGACCTTTAATCTTTGCCATTTGAAAAATTCCTTAGATTGTTTTCTTCGCCCGCAGGCATAACATAGATAAAACTGACACATTACTGCATGAGGCACCAATATAAGGCTCGGCAGAGAAGCGGTATTCAACGTCAACGTGTTTACTCAGGACTTCTTTACTGAAAATGCCACACATAAACAGAACTGTACCTCGTTTAACCCGAAAGGTGTTATCACATACTACGTAAATAATGGCAAGCCATTTTTAGACGGCTCTCGATCGCTCGCACAAATTATAAGGGAATCATTTGATCACCTGCACATTTATGCGACTTTGCTTCCTCTGGCTTATCCTTCTCCCTCCGCGCTGGCGCCGCTGAGACGGCCCCCTGCCTGGGAGTTTATCCGCCATTGCTCAATGACTTCAGCTTGCCGGGCCCCGCGTAGAGCCAAACTGCCAATTTTAGGGGGAGTCAGAAATCATTGCATAAAGATGCATTTAAAAGCTCATATCGATAGTTGAAAAATTGCTTTACCGGCCCATGGCATAATATCGAAGCGCGTTAATTGAAGTACTTAAAATATTGTCTATACTTCACGGCAATAATGAACGCCTGATGACAGTCAGGTCTTTCCTGTTCTTTTATTTGATGAATTAAACAAACTAATTAAAGAGAGCATAAACGCGCCGCCTCCGCTTGCCGGTGGGCAGGTTTACGGTCGGAAGAGAATTTATCGATAAGGATACGTTATACACCGGGGGAGATACAGGCGCACACCGTCACGATGTACACCTGACAATCAGATTAGCGCTCTGCGACCAGACGAATGAAGTCGTCGTCGCCTTTCCCCTTCTCGGCGATGGAAGGTTCTGCGGCACTCTCCTTCTCTGGCTCATTGGCCTCGCAGAGACGGCGCAGCAGCGCGTTTTGCCGCTTTTGCTGATCCAGCAGCGCCTGCAGCAGCGCTATCTGCTCATTAGCGCGCGAGCTGGCGCGATTAACAAAAAACCATAACAACAGGCCGACAAGCAACAGCACAACTGAAAGCGCCACGGATGCCAGGCTTACAATCCCAGGATTTAGTAACTCACTCATTTCACCACCTCAAAGAGAAGGCGTTTATTCTACCACCCGCGCGGCAGAAGAAAATCAGTCATATTAAAAATGTCTTACCAGGGAATAAATTTATTGATAGTGCAGATGCCGCTGAAGAACTGTACATCCTGATCGCACATTACGTTAAGCATCTGAGTCCATAGCAGTAAACAACCTGCGATGATGACTATCAGCAAAACCCAGCGTAATTTTTTCACTCCACACTCCGCATCAGTACCAGATGTCGCCAGGATAACATGACCTTCTTAAACCGCGGCTAACTGTAATACGAAAGGCAAGTTTAGGAATCATAGACTTGTTTCAAACGATGTTCATGCCAGAATGGACGCAAGGATAATACAAATAATGAGGCAACAATGCGATTGATCATTCGTACCATTGTGGTGCTGGCTATCTTGTGGATTGGCGTATTATTAAGCGGCTACGGCGTATTAATGGGCAGCAGTGAGAATGCCGGGGGGCTGGGATTGCAGTGTAAATATCTCACGGCTCGCGGCATCAGTACCGCACAATATGTTCATTCCAGCAGCGGTATTATCGGCATTACCGATTGCCCTATCCTGCGAAAAAGCGCCACGGTAGTCGATAACGGCTAGTCACGATCGGGCTACAGACGCTGTAGCCCGATTTACGCACAAGGTCAGAACGGATAATCGTTGTAGCCCATCTGTTCTGAAATTTTACGCGCCGCCGTGTGCAGCATCGCCACGTACTCGTTCAGGCGCTCCTCCGAGAAACGCAGCGTCGGGAAAGAGATACTCAGGCCCGCGATAACCACGCCGAAGCGGTCGAAAACCGGAACCCCGATGCAGCGCAGCCCCTCTTCCTGCTCTTCGTTATCTTCGCCATACCCCTGCTCGCGGACCTTATCGAGAACCGCCAGCAGCGCTTCGGTGCTGGTGATAGTTCTGTCGGTGCTGCGTTTGTACTCCACCCCTTCCAGAATCTGCTCAACCTCGGCACGATCGCGCCAGGCCAGCAGCACTTTACCGATCGCGGTGCTGTACAGCGGGTTACGACGCCCGATGCGCGAATACATGCGCAAATTGTACATTGAGTCGATTTTGTGGATGTAAACAATACTGTCTTCATCCAGGGCGCCCAGGTGGACGGTCTCTTTCGTCAGGCGTGAAAGCTCGCGCATCTGAATATCAGCGCTGCGCACCAAATCAACGTTCTGCAAAGCCCGCGCGCCAAGTTCGAAGAGTTTCAGGGTCAGAGAATATTTCTCGGATTCGCCTTCCTGAGCTACGTATCCCAGCGATTTCATGGTCTGCAAAAAGCGATAAACGGTGCTTTTTGACATCATGACGCGCTGGGACAGTTCGGTAATGCCAATTTCACGCTCTTCGCCAAGCGCCTGCAGAATGCCAAAAACCTTCAATACCGAAGAGACAGAATCTGGCTGTTTATCCAAATCTGCAACTGCCATTTATCACCTCATCGCAACTGTTTTATAAAAATTAGAACCGGTTTTTATTATAAATTCGCATCCCGTTACCCGCAATCGTTCTTCTGCCGATTCGTTACAAATCTGCGACATGCCGCTGAATAATCAATGCTAAAATTATTAACCAGTTAATAGTTCCCGATAAGATACAGACTTCACATGGATAAAAACATCTCCGATGGGCTGCCTTTACCGCAGCGTTACGGCGCCATTCTGACCATTGTATTAGGCCTGGCGATGGCGGTGCTGGACGGCGCTATCGCCAACGTCGCCCTGCCGACCATCGCCAGCGATTTAAACGCATCCCCGGCCTCTTCAATCTGGATAGTCAATGCCTACCAAATCGCTATCGTTATCGCGCTGCTGCCGCTCTCTTTCCTCGGCGATATGGTCGGCTACCGGCGTATTTATAAAATCGGCCTGGTGCTTTTTACCTTTACCTCACTGGCCTGCGCGCTCTCCAGAAGCCTGGAAATGCTGACCCTGGCGCGCGTGGCGCAGGGGCTCGGCGGCGCGGCGCTGATGAGCGTGAACACTGCGCTGATTCGCCTGATTTATCCTCAGCGCTTTCTCGGCCGCGGGATGGGGATCAACTCTTTCGTGGTGGCCGTCTCCTCCGCGGCGGGGCCGACCATCGCCGCCGCGATTCTCTCAATGGCCTCATGGCAATGGCTGTTTCTGATTAACGTTCCGCTGGGGATTATTTCACTGCTTCTCGCGATGCGCTATCTGCCAGCTAACACCGGCCGCAGCAAGGTTACCCGCTTCGACCTGCCGAGCGCCATCATGAATGCCCTCACTTTTGGCTTACTGATTACCGCCCTCGGCGGGTTCGCTCAGGGCCAGTCAGGCGCGCTGGTTGCGGCGGAGGTTATGGCCATGCTGGTTGTCGGGTTCTTTTTTGTCCGCCGCCAGCTCAAAATGCCGGTCCCCCTGCTGCCGGTTGACCTGCTGCGCATTCCGCTATTCTCTCTGTCAATTTGTACGTCGATATGCTCTTTTTGCGCCCAGATGCTGGCGATGGTTTCGCTGCCGTTCTTCCTGCAGTCAATGATGGGGCGTAGCGAGGTGGAAACCGGTCTGCTCCTGACGCCGTGGCCGCTGGCCACTATGGTGATGGCGCCGCTGGCGGGATATTTGATTGAGAAAGTTCACGCCGGGCTGCTGGGCGCGATGGGTCTAATCATCATGGCCTGCGGCCTGTTCGGCCTGGCTTTACTGCCCTCCGCGCCGTCGGACCTGGATATTATCTGGCGAATGGCGCTCTGCGGCGCGGGCTTTGGTCTGTTCCAGTCCCCCAACAATCACACCATCGTCTCGTCAGCGCCGGCTCATCGCAGCGGCGGCGCAAGCGGCATGCTGGGGACCGCGCGCCTGCTTGGACAGAGCACTGGCGCCGCGCTGGTGGCGCTGCTGTTTAACCTGCTGGGCGATAGCGGAACCCACACCGCCCTTTTGCTGGCCGGAACGTTTGCCGTCGTCGCGGCCGCCGTCAGCGGGCTACGCGTCACGCAGCCGCGCGTCAGGCTGTAACGCAAAACCGGCATAAAAAAATCCGCAGCCCGAAGGTTGCGGATTTTTGTTTTCAGGGCCAGACGCGACGGTTATTTCAGGTATTCGCCGCTGCGCAGGGCTTCAATACGTTTATCCAGCGGCGGGTGAGTCATAAACAGCTCGCTCATGGATTTCGCTTTGCCGTTAATGCAGAACGCCATCATGCTGCTGGCCTCCTGCGGCTCATAGCTGGTTTTCAGACGCTGCAGCGCGGCGATCATTTTCTCACGCCCTACCAGCTTCGCTGAACCGGCGTCCGCATGGAACTCGCGGTAGCGGGAGAACCACATGGTGATGATGCTGGCCAGAATACCAAATACCAGCTCCAGCACCGTGGCTACCGCAAAGTAGATCAGCGGGTTGCCGTTGCTGCTTTCACCTTCATCGCGGTTGCCGCCGAGGAAGCCCGCCGCAATCTGCGCGATAACGCGCGAGATAAAGATAACGAAGGTGTTCACTACCCCCTGGATCAGCGTCATGGTGACCATATCACCGTTGGCGATGTGGCTAATCTCATGGGCGATAACCGCTTCCGCTTCATCACGGCTCATGTTCTGCAGCAGCCCGGTACTGACCGCCACCAGCGACGCATCGCGGCGCGCCGGTCGCGAAGGCGTTAATATCCGGCGCATGGTAGATAGCGACCTGCGGCATAGCGATACCCGCCTGGCGCGCCTGCTGCGCGACGGTATTCATCAGCCAGCGCTCGGTTTCGTTACGCGGCTGCTCAATGACTTCCCCACCCACCGATTTCAGCGCCATCCATTTCGACATCAGCAGCGAAACGATTGAGCCGCCGAAACCAAACAACAGGGCCATGATCAGCAGCCCGGTCATGCTGCTTGACTGAATTCCCGTCAGGCTCAGCACCAGCCCGAACACCACCATCACTGCCAGGTTGGTCAGCAGGAAAAGCGCGATTCGCATCATAATTTTCTTTTAACCTCGATTTAACAAAACGCACTATGCGATTACCCACATGGTATGGGTAGAACGCCAATTTTCAACCATCAGGCCCTGCTAAGTCACGAGAAAGACACAACTTTACATTTTGTAGCATATTGCTGACGCTGGGCAAAAGCGTTGACATTTTGTTGAAATCAGGCAATGAACGTTGGGAAAGGCGAGAAAGAAAAACGGGCACAACTTAGTGTGCCCGTTGGGGGATTATTTACTGGCCGGAGGCTCTACCGCAGGCCGATCCTTTTCCTCATGGGCCAGGTCGAGCGCAATATGAACCGTTTCATCAAGATACGGGTCAGGCTCCTGGTAATCCTTCAGCAGATCTTCCAGTTTTTTCAGTAGCGGCTTGCCTTCGCGTTTCAGGCGATCGTTAACGCGGGCCAGACGAATCGCATCATCTTCTTCATTCTCCTTTTCACGCTGCGCGTAATTCAGGGAGACGATGTTACGTTTGTCTTTCATCGCGTTATAGCGAGCAATGTCCTTCATGATGTACTGGAACTCAGGATCCTTGGCGATACGGGCATCGTGGCGCTTCAGCAGCTCGGGTCCGAACGGCGTCAGGTCACCATACTTCACGAAAGTTGCCGCATTGACGCTATCCCACGGCAGCGCGTTATCTTCATACTGCTCGCCGGTTTCACGCTCTTCGGTTCCGGTCGGCATCATGATGTCTGGCGTCACACCCTTGCGCTGAGTACTGCCGCCGTTAATACGGTAGAATTTCTGGATGGTGTACTGTACGGACCCCAGCGCCGGCCAGTCAGGGCGCAGCATCTGATCGTAAATGCGGTTCAGCGAACGATACTGCTGGACGGTCCCCTTGCCAAAGGTCGGCTCACCGACGATCAGCGCTCGGCCATAGTCCTGCATCGCGGCGGCGAAAATTTCAGAAGCCGAGGCGCTGAAACGGTCGACCAGCACCACCAGCGGGCCTTTGTAGTACACCACGCCGTCGGTATCGCTGTCTTCACGCACCTTACCGTTATTATCGCGAACCTGGACAACCGGGCCGGATGGAATAAACAGGCCAGAAAGCGAAACCGCTTCGGTCAGCGCCCCGCCGCCGTTGCTGCGCAGATCGATAACGATGCTGCTAACGTTCTGTTTCTCCAGTTTCTGCAGCTGAACCTTGACGTCGTCCGTCAGGCCAACATAGAAACCCGGAATATCCAGCACGCCAACCTTCTCTTTGCCGACGGTTTTGACTGACATCTTAACCGCGCGGTCTTCAAGACGAATGCGTTCGCGCGTGAGGGTCACAATCCGCGTTTTCGCGCCTTTACCCGCCGGGAGAATTTCCAGACGAACCTTGCTGCCCTTGGGACCTTTAATCAGCGCCACGACATCATCAAGACGCCAGCCGATGACATCAACCATGCCTTTACCCGGCTGCCCAACGCCAACGATACGGTCGCCCACGCTGATGGATTTACTCTTCGCCGCAGGACCACCGGCCACCAGTGAGTTGATCACCGTGTAGTCGTCATCCATCTGCAGTACCGCGCCGATACCTTCGAGAGACAGGCTCATTTCGGTGTTGAACTGTTCGGTATTGCGCGGAGAGAGATAGTTCGTATGCGGGTCGATTTCACGCGCAAAGGCGGTCATCGCCAGCGAGAAAACGTCTTCACTATTGGTTTGCGCCAGACGGCGAATGGCAAACTTGTAGCGACGGGTTAGGGTCTCGCGAATCTCTTTATCATCTTTGCCAGCCAGCTTGAGGCTGAGCTGATCAAACTTCACCTTGGCATCCCACAGCGCATTCAGCTCGGCCTCATCTTTCGGCCAGGGAGACTTGCTGCGGTCAAGGTTGAAGTTGTCATTGCCGGTAAAGTCCATCGGACGTTCCAGCACTTTCAATGCATATTGATAACGCTCAAATCGACGCTTCTGCGCCAGGTTATACAGGTCGTAAAAAACGTCCAGCTTCCCGCTGCGCAGCTCATCGCCGATTTGATTCTTTTTCGCGGCAAACTGGGCCACGTCGCTGGCTAACAGCACGTTATGGCTGTAGTCGAGCAGGTTCAGGTAGCGATCGAAAATTTTTGCCGAAAAGGCATTATCAAGATCGAACTGCCGGTAGTGAGAGCGGGTAAAGCGCGATGTGACGCGCTCGCTCACCGTCGCGTGCTGCGGCTCTTCTTTCAGCACGGGGATTTGATCGATCCGGGTGATATCGTCCACGGCGAATGACTGGCCTGCGATTACCAGCAGGCCCGCCAACGCGGTGAGCTTAAAGAATTTGTTCATGCCTGGCCCGGCCTCCGTTTCAGAACACCAGGTGTTCTGCGCGTACAATCATTGACATACCAGAAGTCAGCTGTACACGAACGCCATCTTTGGTGATTTCCAGGACGGTGGCGTCCATTGCATTATTGCCTGCTTTCACCTTCAGTGCCTGGCCAACGGTCAATACAGACACATCTGATACAGGGGTATGACGCTCTTCGCGCGGCGCTTTGGCTGCTGCTGCCGGGCGAGGTTTACGCTGCTCAGCGCCGTCTTTACGACGCGCCTGAGGCTGAGGACGTGGTTTACGCTCGCGACGTGCCCCCTCTTCCGGCTGGCCTGCTGCGGCAGCGGCTTCGCGTTTTTTGGCCTGCTGCGCTTCGCGCTGCGCCTGGACGCGGGCTTTTGCTTCTTCAAGCTGCTGACGGGCATGAGCGACGTGCTGCTCTTCCAGTTCGCCGCACGGGTTGCCGTCAAGGTCAACGCGGACTGCGCCAGGCTTAACGCCGTACAGGTAGCGCCAGCTCGAAGTATAAAGACGCAAAGCAGCGCGAAGTTGGGTTTTGCTGAGATTCATCTCTCCGCCAACGCGCTCAACGAGATCCTGAAAAATACCGACTTTCAGGGGGCGAGCTTCGCCTTCAGCGCTAAAACACTGAGGGAAACGTTCGGCCAGAAACGCAATGACTTCTTTACTGCTATTCAACTTAGGTTGATTTTCCATGAAATTTCCTGATTACAACGGACGTAGCCAACAAGCCGCAGGCATGAACAGGCGTCATTATAATGACGTCATCGGTAAATGCTACGTTATCCGTTGATTATCCTGCGACGCGGGTGAATATTTTTTGATAATCAGTCGCAGAAATGAGTTTTTCCAGATGCGCGACCAGTTCTGCCAGTCCCTGCTCATCTTCAGCGGTGAAGCGGGAATGCGCCGTGCTATCGATATCCAGGACGCCGATAGTTTGATTGTTCACCCGTAACGGGAAGACAATTTCCGAATTACTGGCGGCGTCACAGGCGATGTGCCCATCAAACGCGTGAACATCCTCTACCCGCTGCACGCGATTCTGCGCGACGGCAGTCCCGCATACGCCGCGTCCGACCGGAATCCGCACGCAGGCCAGCTTGCCCTGGAACGGGCCAAGCACCAGCGTGTCACCTTCCAGAAGATAGAAACCGGCCCAGTTCACGTCGGTCAGCCGCTCGAACAGCAGCGCGCTGGTATTTGAAATCATCGCCAGAAAACTGGTTTCGCCTGCCATTAACGCCTGAAAATCGCGGTTCAAATCCGCGTAGAATTCTGATTTGTTCATTATTTGGTCGCTTAGTTGTCTTACTACCTTACACTTACAGCCTAATAAAATAAGCTTTAAATGCATTCATGCTCAAGATGAATTCATTCCTGAGTTAAGATAGAGAGATACACTCATTTCTGTAAGCTATAAATGCCACTAAAAACACCCAGGATTACGCCAGCAAAAAAAATGATCGTCTACTCGGTCAGCGCCCCCGTTGAGCACGCTCACTATCAGCGCTGTCCGCAGTGCGACCTGCTGTTTCGTTTACCGGTCCTTAAAAAGAATCAAAGCGCCTGGTGTCCCCGCTGCAACGCCAAAGTGCGCGATGGCCGCGACTGGTCGCTTACCCGGCTGGGCAGCATGGCAATCGCGATGCTGCTGCTGATGCCTTTTGCCTGGAGCGAACCGCTGCTGCGTTTGCATCTGCTGGGCGTGCGTATCGACGCTAACGTCCTTCAGGGCATCTGGCAAATGACCGGCCAGGGCGATCCGCTCACGGCGGCGATGGTGCTATTTTGCGCGGTCGTGGCGCCGGTGCTGCTGGTGGTCTCAATCGCCTATCTGTGGCTGGGCAACGTGCTGGGCATGAATCTGCGCCCGATACTGCTGATGCTGGAGCGGCTCAAAGAGTGGGTGATGCTGGATATTTACCTGGTCGGCATCGGCGTCGCCTCCATTAAGGTGCAGGATTACGCCTTCCTGCAGCCGGGCATCGGGCTTATCGCCTATATCTCCCTCACCCTGCTCAGTATCCTGACGCTTATCCATATGAACGTGGAGGAGCTCTGGGAGCGTTTTTACCCCCAGCGCCCGGCGCTGCGGCCGGATGAAAACCTGCAGGTTTGCCTCGGCTGCCATTATACCGGCCATCGCGATTCGCGCGGCCGCTGCCGTCGCTGCCACACTCCCCTGCGCCACAGACGCCGCCAGAGCCTGCAAAAGAGCTGGGCTGCGCTGATTGCGTCAATGGTTTTCCTGCTGCCTGCCAACCTGCTGCCGATCTCGATTATCTACGTCAACGGCGCGCGTCAGGATGACACCATCCTTTCCGGCATTATGTCGCTGGCCAGCAGCAACGTCGCTATCGCCGGCGTCGTGTTCATCGCCAGTATTCTGGTCCCATTCACCAAAGTAATTGTATTGTTTACGCTGCTGGTCAGCATACAATTCAAGTGTGAACAGGGGTTACGTACCCGCATCCTGCTACTGCGGCTGATTACCTGGATCGGCCGCTGGTCTATGTTGGATCTTTTTGTCATCGCATTAACCATGTCGCTGATCAACCGCGATCAGCTCCTCGCGTTTACGATGGGGCCCGCCGCGGTCTATTTTGGCGCCGCGGTAATATTAACTATCCTTGCTGTTGAATGGCTGGACAGCCGCTTACTTTGGGATGCACATGAGTCAGGAAACGCCCGCTTCGCCGACTGAAGCCAAAATTAAAACTAAACGCCGTATCTCGCCATTTTGGCTGCTGCCGGTCATCGCGCTGCTGATTGCCGGCTGGCTGATATGGACCAGCTACCAGGATCGCGGTACGACGATCGTTATCGACTTCCAGTCCGCTAACGGTATCGTCCCTGGCCGCACGCCTATCCGCTATCAGGGGGTAGAAGTCGGTACGGTGGAGAACATCTCGCTGAGTAAAGATCTGAGCAAAATTGAGGTTTCCGCCAGCGTCAAGGGCGATATGAAAGATGCGCTGCGCAAGGAGACGCAGTTCTGGCTGGTAACGCCGAAGGCTTCTCTCGCCGGCGTGTCCGGCCTGGATGCGCTGGTGGGCGGTAACTATATCGGCATGATGCCCGGCCAGGGCGAGCCCGAGGATCACTTTGTCGCCCTCGATACCCAGCCGAAGTACCACATCAACAACGGCGAGCTGATGATTCATCTCAAGTCAGCGGACTTGGGTTCGTTAACCAGCGGCTCGCTGGTCTATTTCCGCAAAATTCCGGTCGGCCGGGTATATGACTACGCCATTAATCCGAACAATCAGGGCGTCACCATTGATGTGCTGATCGAGCGGCGTTTCACCAACCTGGTGAAAAAAGAGAGCCGTTTCTGGAACGTATCCGGCGTGAAGGCGGACGTCAGCCTGAGCGGAGCGAAAGTCCAGCTGGACAGCCTCTCGGCGCTGGTGAACGGCGCTATCGCCTTTGATTCCCCGGATGATTCTCCACAGGCTCAGCAAAACACGGATTATCACTTATACGAAGACCTGGCGCACAGCCAGCGCGGCGTGGTGGTTAAACTGGATCTCCCGGATGGCGCAGGCTTAAAAGCGGGCTCTACGCCGCTGATGTACCAGGGCCTGGAGGTCGGCCAGCTCAGTAAGCTGAATCTCAATGCCGACGGGAAAGTGACCGGCGAAATGACCGTCGACCCGAGCGTCGTCAGCCTGCTGCGCGAGAAGACGCTGATTCAGATGAAGAAGCCAAAAATCTCGCTGGATAACCCCAGCGTCAGCGCCCTGCTGACCGGCACCACCTTCGAGCTGGTCCCCGGCGAGGGTGAACCCCGCAACCAGTTTGCGGTGCTGCCTGCCGATAAATCCATTCTGGAAGAGCCGGATGTCGCGACCGTCACGCTCACCGCGCCGGAAAGCTACGGCATCGACGCCGGGCAGCCGCTGATTCTGCACGGCGTGCAGATTGGCCAGGTTCTGGAGCGCAAGCTGAACGCCGATGGCGTCACGTTCCAGGTGGCGGTGATGCCGGAGTACCGTTCTCTGGTACGCGGCGATAGCAAATTCGTGGTCAACAGCCGCATCGACGTTAAAGTCGGCATCGATGGCGTGGAGTTCCTCGGGGCCAGCGCCAGCGAATGGGTCAGCGGCGGGATCCGCATTATCCCGGGCGACAAAGGGGCGATGCAAAGCCGCTATCCGCTGTACGCGAACCAGGAAAAGGCGCTGGAAAACAGCATGAGCGATCTGCCGACCACCACGCTTACGCTCTCAGCCGAGACGCTGCCGGACGTGCAGGCAGGCTCCGTGGTGCTGTACCGTAAATTTGCGGTCGGGGAAATCATCACCGTGCAGCCGCGCAAGAACGCCTTTGAGATCAATATCCATATCAAGCCGGAATATCGCCATCTGCTGACCAGCAACAGCGTGTTCTGGGCCGAGGGCGGCGCGAAAGTGCAGCTTAACGGTAGCGGCCTGACGGTGCAGGCATCCCCGCTCTCCCGCGCGCTGAAGGGCGCGATTAGCTTTGATAACCTCAGCGGCGCCAGCGCTAGCGCGCGGATCGATAACAAACGCGTGCTGTATGCGTCAGAAACCGCCGCCCGCGCGGTGGGTGGGCAGATAACCCTGCACGCCTTCGACGCCGGTAAAATCGCCGAAGGGATGCCAATTCGCTACCTGGGGATTGATATTGGCCAGATCCAGTCGCTGAATTTAATTACCGCGAAAAACGAAGTGCAGGCGAAAGCGGTTCTTTACCCGGAATACGTCAATACCTTTGCCCGCGCCGGGACGCGTTTCTCGGTAATTACGCCGCAGATATCCGCGGCGGGCGTCGAACATCTGGATACCCTTTTCCAGGCCTATATCAACGTCGAGCCGGGACGCGGTGCGCCGCGCCGTGATTTCGAAATTCAGGAAACCACGATCAGCGATTCACGTTATATCGACGGCCTGAGCATTATCGTCGAAGTACCGGAAGCGGGTTCGCTGGGTATCGGCACGCCGGTGCTGTTCCGCGGGCTCGAAGTCGGCACGGTGACCGGTCTGATGCTCGGTTCGATGTCGGATCGCGTGATGGTACAGCTGCGTATCAGCAAGCGTTATCAGTATCTGGTGCGCAACAACTCGGTGTTCTGGCTGGCTTCCGGCTATAGCCTCGACTTTGGCCTGATTGGCGGGGTGGTGAAAACCGGTACCTTTAATCAGTTCATTCGCGGCGGCATCGCGTTTGCGACGCCTCCGGGTACGCCGCTGGCGCCGAAAGCGCAGGATGGCAAACACTTCCTGCTGCTGGAGAGCGAACCGAAAGAGTGGCGCGAATGGGGCACCGCCCTGCCGCGCTAAGCATAACAGGCTCCGGTGTCCGCCGCCGGAGCCTTTATGGTAAACTACGCCCCCTTTTTTCGTTGTGGTGCGCTCCCCGTGGCTCAAAACGCTGTCTATCTTCCTGAAGAATTCCTCGCTCAAATGCGTGCGGCAATGCCGACGCATCTCTCTTTTGACGACTTTATCGCCGCCTGCCAGCGCCCGCTGCGGCGAAGCATTCGCGTCAATACGCTGAAAATCACGGTGGCTGATTTTTTGCAGCTGGTCGCCCCCTACCGCTGGCAGCTCACGCCGGTTCCGTGGTGCGAAGAGGGTTTCTGGATCGAGCGTGAAGATGAAGACGACCTGCCGCTGGGCAGCACGGCCGAGCACCTTAGCGGGCTGTTTTACATTCAGGAAGCCAGCTCCATGCTGCCGGTCGCCGCGCTGTTTGCCAACGGACAGATGCCGAAGCGGGTGATGGACGTCGCCGCCGCGCCGGGTTCTAAAACCACGCAAATCGCCGCCCGCATGGGTAATGAAGGCGGCATTCTGGCCAATGAATATTCCGCCAGCCGGGTTAAAGTCCTGCACGCCAACATCAGCCGCTGTGGAATCAGCAACGTGGCGCTGACCCATTTCGATGGTCGGGTATTCGGCGCCGCGCTGCCGGAATGCTTTGACGCGATCCTGCTCGACGCCCCCTGCTCCGGCGAAGGGGTAGTACGTAAAGATCCCGATGCGCTGAAAAACTGGTCGCCGGAAAGCAACGCGGAAATTGCGGTGACCCAGCGCGAGCTGATTGACAGCGCGTTTCACGCCCTTCGCCCCGGCGGGACGCTGGTTTACTCCACCTGTACCCTGAACCGGCAAGAAAACGAAGAGGTGGTCAACGGGCTGCTGGCGCGCTATCCGCAGGCGGTAGAAGTCGTGCCGCTCGGTTCACTGTTCCCGCAGGCCAGCGAAGCCCTCACCGAGGAGGGCTTCCTGCACGTCTTCCCGCAGATTTTTGACTGCGAAGGGTTCTTCGTCGCCCGTTTACGTAAAACCGCGGCCATCGATCCGCTTCCGGCGCCGGGTTATAAAGTGGGGAAATTCCCCTTCACGCCGCTTAAAACCCGCGAATCCGCCGCCGTGATTGCCGCCGCCGCCGCCGTCGGTTTGCAGTGGACCGCCGACCATACGCTCTGGCAGCGCGATAAAGAAATCTGGTTATTCCCACAGGCGCTCGAAGCGTTATTCGGCAAAGTGCGCTTTTCCCGCATCGGCATCCGGCTCGCCGAAACCCATAACAAAGGCTACCGCTGGCAGCACGAAGCGGTGATTGCGCTTGCCGCGCCGGCCGCTCCCCTGGCGCTGACGGAGGCCGAAGCGGAAGAGTGGTATCGCGGTCGCGATATCTATCCTGAAACGCTCCCGCAGAAGGATGATGCGATTGTCACCTATCAGGGCGCGCCGATCGGGCTGGCGAAAAAAGTCGGGTCGCGTTTAAAAAATAGCTATCCCCGCGAACTGGTGCGTGACGGTAAGCTTTTTAGCAAAAAAGCGTGATGGCGCGTCGAAAAACAGCATTTTTTCACTGGCGCTTTACGCCCGTTTGTCTACGCTGAAAAATGGCGGCCTTAACTGGTCGTACCACAACTCAGCAGACAAACGGGGTGAATTTATGGCCAAAACTAACGTACGTATCGGCGCGTTTGAGATAGACGACGCCGAACTGCACGGCGAACAGCAGGGAGAGCGAACGTTAAGCATCCCCTGCAAATCCGATCCGGATTTATGTATGCAGCTTGATGCATGGGACGCGGACACCAGCGTACCCGCCATACTTGATGGTGAACATTCCGTCCTCTACCGTAAGCACTACGATCGCCAGTCCGATGCCTGGGTCATGCGCCTCGCCTGACTCAATTGAACCCGTCGCCTGAGACGGGTTATTTATTTCCCCGCTTCTCCGTCATCTCCTACACTTAACGCTATGTTTTTCAGGATATGAGGCTCGGATGTTTGCCTTAGTGCTGTTTATTTGTTACCTGGACGGCGGCTGTGAAGATATCGTTGTCGATGTTTACGATAACGAGCGGCAGTGCACAACGGCCATGGACGATCAGCGGATACGCCACGGCGGCTGCTTTCCGGTAGAAGATTTTATCGATAGTTTCTGGCTTCCCGCCCGAGAATACAGCGATTTTTAGCCTGCCAGCTGTAGCGCCACCAGGGTTAGCTCTCCACCAAACACGGCCCCCGTATCGATATAGTGCTGGTTATCGCTGTCGTAGCGTCGTTTCAGCGGCGTATGGCCGAACCAGAAATGGTCTGCGCCGGCAATCGCGCCGTGACGCCCGGCGAGGTGGTCGGTAAGACGCTGCCGACGCCACAGCACCTGGTGCTCATCGACAGCGCGCTGCCAGCGATAAACCGCGGCGGGGTAATCAGCGTGGGCAATCACGTGCACCTGCTCACCGCTGTGGAGTTCAATAATCAACGGCAGTCGGCGGCAGCGGGCAATAAGCGCCGTAAGGCGTTGCTTTTGGCTCGCCGCACGCTGCGTATACCAGTCGCCTCCGTTCATCTCCCAGAGCCTCATATCGCCGTCGGCAAGCGCCTCCAGCGCCATCTGTTCATGGTTTCCACGCACCGCGTAAACCCAGCGATAGCGCAGTAAATCCAGACACTCCGCGCTTTGTGGCCCACGATCGATCAGATCGCCCACCGAAAGAAGCAGATCCTGGTAAGGGTCAAACTTGCGCTCACGAAGGGCCGCCATCAGGCGTGCGAAACAGCCGTGCAGGTCGCCCACCAGCCAGATATTACGCCAGTCGCAACCGTAAATACGCTGATACATATTTCGTCCTCCTCGCATAATTATAGGAAAACCCTGCGGCTTCACCGCCCGTAAATTGGCACCTCAATCGATTTTAAACGAAAGCCAAATATAGTCCGGCCGGGCATTAAGCTCCCCACGATATATCCATAGAATAGAGGCTAAATAACACCGAGGTATTCATCGTGACGGATAACAGCCTGCATTCAGCCAGCGTAGTTGAGCGACGCCCAAATCTCATTGCCGATCTGGTGATGGGCCGGATCACCCCCGCCCCCATCTGGCAACAACGTCATTACCGGCTTAAGTTTTTACTGCGCACGGCATTATTTTATGCGCCAACGCGCGGCATGCTGGAGAGCCTGTCAGCGCGTGCGGATTTTAATCAGCTGCTCGCCGCTCAGGTGACGCTGCCGGGCAAAGTCCATCGCCAGTATTTAACCCGCGGGTTAAACGCCAGCCAGCGCGCTCAGGCCATTATCAGCCACTATCAGTTCGTTGATTCCCTGGGCGCCTCGCGCCTCGCCGGGGCCATGACCGCAGCGAAAGATGTGCCGCTGCTTGAGCTGACAGGCAAAGACGACAGCCGGTTTACGCTCTCCGCTTCCTCGGCGGGCAAAGCCGAACGCGAGGGCGAAACGACGCTGTGGCTGCGCGATAGCGATGAGATTGTGCTTGCCAGCGCGACCTTTAGCGTCACCCGCCAGCAGGAGCAATGGCAGTTGACTATCGGCGGCCTGCAGGGGCCGCGCAGCACCGTTCCGCACGAAGTGATTAAACGGGCGACCCGCGCCTGTTACGGCCTGTTCCCGAAACGCCTGCTGATGGAATTTATCTGGTTAATGGCGGCGCGTTGCAACATTCATCACATTTACGGGGTCAGCGACAGCGGCCACGTCTTCCGCGCGCTGCGCTATCGGCTGAGTAAAGGGCGCCATTTTCACGCCAGCTATAATGAGTTCTGGCACTCTATCGATGGGGTCGCCGACGGCGCCTGGCGCTGGCGCCTGCCGCTGCAGCTGGAAAGAAAGACGCTTGAGAGCATCGCCAGTAAGAAACGCGCCGAATATCGTCGCCGCTTCCAGCTGCTGGATGATATGGCCGCTCAGATGGCGATACTCATGGATTAGCTCTCCCGCCGCTTCGCCAACGCCGTTTAGCACAACGGCGTTTGCATCTTCAACGGCGCTTTAGTTACTATCATAACTTCGTTGTACTCCTTGCGGACGGCTAGTGAAGTTATGAGCAAAACAGAATTACTCCTGCTGGCTATCCTGTTGATTATTTTGACCGCTGCTCTGTGGTTTATTTTTAGCGGACAAATATGGTTTCTGGTGAGCTTTCTGGAAACATGGCTGTACCCCTCTTTTGTGGCGCCAGAATAAATCGTTGCCCATTATTTTCACGCCGCCGTTCGCCCCCTTCGCCTCCCTGACAATAACCCATAGCGCGGTCAGAAGAATAACCGCCAAAAAAGTGAAAAACCGTCTCTTATCTATTATTTCATTTGTCATACAAATGTGTATACTGGGTCACTTCCGATGTTGGCCCGTAAAGTTCACCTGCACTATGGGCCTGATTTTGTGCAGGTGTTTTCTCCTCGCCCTTGCTCAACGGCGCCTCCAGTGTCTATACCCGCCTTTTTGTCCAGATTTTTTGTTGCAAACTTTGCGCCAGATTGTGATTTAAGAAAAAATCGCCCTATTTTCACGCCCCTTCAAAACACAATTAAAAAACATAACACCAACAATTAATTAACAAAAAGAGTTTGCATCCACATAAAAGGCATAAACACAGAACAACAATCCAATAAAAAACACATAACCAGCCATAAATACAAAATTACACATATCTTGCAGGAGTAGTTATACGTTAACCAACAAAACCGCGGCACTTAATCGGTGACCAACGTCTATCGCTACATTGTTGTTTTTCTTCAGCGGCTTTCCACTAAGAGGTTCTCTATGAACGTCACAACGATCTCGCGCAGTCTCCTGGGCGGCTTACTGAGCGCCATAGTCATTCTTCAACCGGCTTCTGCAGCGGGAACCTTAAGCGGCCAGATTGGCGTCCAGGTGACGCTCGGCAGCGGATGCAGCGTATCGAATGTCCGCAATGGCGAAAACAACCGCTGGGGCAACATTAATTTCGGCTCCTATGGCGATTTAGCCAACTCCATTGATGCGGAGATCACCGGCAGCGGCGGCGGAAACGCCCTAACCGTGACCTGCACCGAGGATCTTGCCTCGACCCTGACGCTTGACGGCGGCCAGTCTGGCGATGCTGCGCTGCGCTATATGAAAAACGCCGGTGGCACCCAGCAGATTGCCTATCGGCTCTATTCGGATGCCGCCCGCAATAACGAAATCCTGCCTGGCGGCACGATACCTATCATTGGCACAGGGAATCCACAGGCGATTCCTGTTTTTGCCCGCATTCGCCCCGAAGACCAGAGCGTCAACGCGCCGACAGCCGATGTGTATGACGACATTGTCACCGCGACCTTAGCCTGGTAACCGCATAAGGAAAATGGGCTTCATGCTTCGACCAGAGTGGCTTACATTACTTCTGCTTTTTACCTCGGGCGCCCATGCCGCCGTTGCCCAAAAGACGTTCAAAGTCTCCGCGCAGATAACCGCAGGCTGCGCGCTGGGCGCCGGGGACGGCTCCCAAACGACGGACTTCGGCACGCTGAATTTTGGCACCCTGTCATCGCTTTACAGCAACGTGGATGTCGCGAGTACCGCCGGCGCAGGTTCCATCATCGTGACCTGCACGCCCGGCACCGCTATTTCAATCGCCCTCGACTATGGCGTCAACGGCGGCTCAGCCACTCAGCGCTACATGTCGAACGGCAACAGCAGCACGCTGGCGTACCAGCTTTATCAGGACGCCAACCGCGCTAACGTTTGGGGCAGCAGTACGCTGGCCCTGAGCGTCGCATCCTTTCCGAGCACCACGCAAACCTACACGGTTTATGGCCGCCTTTTTGCCACGAATGGCTTCCCGGCGGTGGGCTCCTATACCGACACGGTCACCGTCACGCTGACCTATTAGATAATTCACAGGTTAACTATGATTCGCTGTAGATTTGCGCCGTTTATATTCGCTTTATTGCTTCCCTCATCCGTGCTGGCCGCCAGCTCCGTTCTGGTATGGCCGATATTTCAAACGATCGAAAGCCACGAAACAGGGTCTGAACTGTGGCTGGAGAATCGCGGCAGCGCGCCGGTTAATTTGCAGCTGCGCGTGTTTGCCTGGGATCAAAAAGCGTCAGCGGACGTCTACGCCGATCAGCGGGATGTTGTCGCCAGCCCGCCTTTTACCACGGTAGCGCCGGGGCAGCGCCAGCTGGTGCGGCTCATGCGCGTCGCCCCCATCGCAAACGGCAAAGAGCACTCCTATCGCATTGTTATCGATGAGATCCCTGCCGCGCAACCCGCGGCGCAGACGGAACAGAACGCCGCCGGGCTGAAAATGCGCATGCGCTATGTCCTGCCGCTGTTTACCTATGGGCAGGGCGTTACGCCGCTAAAGAACGCGGGTTCAGTCGAACCGGTAAGGGCCACGCTGCGCTGGTCGCTCTCGCAGCAAAATAACCGCCAGACGCTGTGCATCGAAAACAGAGGCAATCAGCACGCGCGCCTCAGCGCGGTTTACTGGGCGAACGCGAACGGTAAGGGGCGCATTCCCCAGGCTAATGGTCTTCTCGGCTACGTTCTGGCGCAGAAAAAGAGCTGTTTCCCGAGCGCCGGAAACGCTTCCGTGCCGTCAGGAATGCATCTGTTCGCGAAATTAACGGATAACGGTCAGGCGGTGGAAATTCCGGCGAATCGTTAAAAATGAGAGATCTGAAAAGGACGGCGTCCGGGGGGCTGCTGGCGATGGCGTCGGTAACGGCCTGCGCCGCGACCTATGATTCCCTGCCTGCGCCTGCGGCATCCTACGGCGAAAAGCAGGAGTACGAGCTGTACCTCAGCGTATCGGTCAACGGCAATATTCTTGCCGGCGCCGTTCCGGTAAAGGTCAACGCTGGCCACTACTGGATCGCGGCCAGCGTGTTGCAGCAAGCGCATATTCCCCTGCAAACCGGCGACGCGCTGGTTGATGTGACGACGCTCCCCTCGGTGAAAGTGGAATATGACCAGCCGGGTCAGATCCTCAAGCTCCAGGTTCCGGACAAATGGCTCCCCGAGCAGCACATCGGGGGGACCACGGAACAACCTGGCCAGACCGCGATAAGCAGCCCGGGAATTTTATTTAACTACGACGCTTACAGCCTCTTTTCATCCGGCGGTTCGCAAACCACCAGCACCTTCACCGAAACGCGCCTTTTCGGCCCGCCGGGCGTCCTTTCCAATAACGCCGTGATTCGGCAAAACTGGTCTTCGACGGGCTACGAGCAGCAGGGCTATATGCGCTACGACACCCTGTGGAAGTACAGCGATAGCGACCAAATGATTAGCTACCAGGCCGGGGACGTGGTCAGTAACGCCCTGACGTGGAGCAGTTCCGTGCGCATGGGGGGGCTACGCCTGAGCCGCAACTTCAGCGTTCGCCCGGATCTGGTGACATATCCGCTGCTTAACTTATCCGGCAGCGCGGCGGTTCCTTCGAGCGTCGATCTGTTTATCAACGGCTATAAGAGCAGCTCTGCGCAAATCAATGGCGGCCCCTATACGCTGACCAACGTTCCCTGGATCAGCGGCGCCGGCGAAGCCACCGTAGTGACCACCGACGCTCTGGGTCGCCAGGTCTCCACCAGCATCCCTTTTTATGTCTCCAATACCCTGCTGCGGGAAGGACTGAGCGATTTTGATTTCACCCTCGGCGCCCTGCGCAACAACTACGGTATCAGGAGTGCCGATTATGGCGCCGGCGCGGTAAGCGCTATTTATCGCTACGGATTCAACAACTGGCTCACGCTTTCTACGCATACCGAAGACCGCGAAGGGTTAACCAATGCCGGCATTGGCAGCGATATCGGCGTGGGGAATCTGGGCACCCTCAGCCTGTCGGGCAGCGCCAGCCGTGGCGAGGGAGACGGAAACCAGTTCACCTCGGGTTACTCTTACTATGGCAGTAGCTGGGGAGTGAGCTATCAACATATCCGCCGCAGCGCCAGCTACGACAACCTCAGCACCTATGGGTCTACCGCCACGCTCAGCCGTCAGTCAGACCAGGCCACGCTGAGCCTGAGTCCGTGGGGACGAACCCTCGGTTCTTTTAGCATTGGCTACTTTGATATCAAAGCCGAGGATAATTCGCGCACCCGGCTGCTGAACCTCTCCTGGAGCCGCGGCCTGTGGCTCAGCAGCAGCCTCAGCCTGAGCGTCAACCGCGATCTGCAGGAAGGTAGCTACGCCAGCATGCTGCAGGTCATCATCCCTTTCGATTCGCAAACCTCCGTCCAGCTAAGCGGCCAGCGCGCCAGCGCCGGACAATGGGGAGAAAATATCAGCGTCAGCCGCTCTGCTCCGGCAGAAGGCGGGCTGGGCTGGAACCTCGCCCATTCGATCGGCGGCGATAACTATAGTCAGGCGGATCTGACCTGGATCAACCGCGTGTCAACGCTGAGCGGAGGCTACTACGGGTCGCGCGACGATCGTCACAGCTGGTTTGAGGCCGCGGGCTCGGTGGTGCTGATGGATAACAGTCTGTTTTTCGCCCGGCAAATTAACGACGCCTTTATCGTCGTCTCCACCGGCAACTACCCGAATATTGCGGTGAATTATGAAAATCGCAAAGTCGGCGTGACCGATAAAAATGGTCATCTGCTGATCCCGTGGGCGACGGCGTGGTATCCGGGGAAAGTCACCCTCGATACGCTACCGCTGCCAACGGACACCGAAGCTCTGACGGTGGAGAAACGCATCGCCGTGCGCGAAGGCAGCGGAGCGCTGGTCGATTTCCCGGTGAACCGCGTGCGCTCGGCAACCCTCGTCTTCGTCGATGCCAGGGGGCAACCGCTGCCGGTCGGTACGCCGGTCGAGGAGGTTAACAGCAAGCAGCGCGGCCTGGTGGGCTATGACGGCGTGGTCTGGTTCTCGCACCTTGGACGCCACAACGAAGTCAAAATAAACGCCGGAGAGCTTCGTTGCAGCATTCAGTTCGAACTTCCGTCCTCAACGCCGGTTCCGCAGCGGATAGGTCCGGTCAGCTGCCCCTCTTAACAGCGGAGATAACGTTGAAAAGTATTATCCTCGTATTCGCGATGCTCTTAGCGCTCGGGCAAGCCAGCACCGCGCTGGCCGCCTGCAGCATCAAAACCAGTGCGCCAGCGATCGGCCCGGTGGATTCCTTTGCGCTCAACAGCGCGCCTCAGGGCGTGATGGCCGGCGCGGGGTTTTACTGCACCCCGGAACTGGTGGCGCTCAACTCAACCAATACGTTAAGCGCCACTCTGGCGTCGGCCAACAAGAGCAACGGCGTTCCGCGGCTGCTTAATGGCGCGGGCGATGCCATCCCTTATAGCGTCTGTTCTGACGCCTCGTGCTCGCCGGCCTATCAGGACGGCGGCGTGATTAGCTGGTCCAGAACAACGCTGCTCGAACTGCTGGGTTTATTTAACTCAGGCGATGGCACCATGCCGCTCTACTTCAGAACCACGCCGGGAGCCAACGTCCCCGCCGGTACCTATACCGATGTGTTAACCATCACCTGGGTGTACCGATTCTGCTACGTCGGGCTCGATCTGCTGGGCATTAAGATATGTATTCCGAATAACGGAACCCTGACCTCTACGGTCAACGTGTCGGTGAAGGTGACCAATGTTTGCTATATCGACAGCGCGCCGGACGTCGAATTTGCCTCTGCCGCTCTTCCGTCCGGTTTTAGCCACTACAGCGGCCAGCTTGCCATCCGCTGCACTAAAAACGCGGCCTACACCGTCAACCTCGCCAGCACTAACGCCAGCGTCGGCGACTGGCGGCAGATGAGCCAGCCCATTGCGAACCAACCAACCGCCTGGCTGCAGTATCAGTTTTACCAGCCCAACGGCAGCGCCTGGACGGAAAGCAACAATCTCAGCGTAACCGGCTCCGGCGCCGCGCAGTCCGCGAACTACACCCTCAAGATTAACCCGACCCAGAGCAACCAGCCTGCGGGAACCTACAGCGATACCGTACTGGTGACCGTGAGCTACTAAAACGTTAGCAGACGATTTTTTGTAAAAGAAATGTTTAGGAAATTATTGTTGTGGTATAAGAAAAAAGCCCCGAAAAAAGCGACTGGGGTTTTGCAATGGAATCTGCGGTTTGTGAAAAACAGATAAAAAGAGACCGAACACGATTCCTGTAT
>OLPP01000105.1_pt1 | contig 97429 bp, 84 predicted proteins | sample 1643151 | NCBI WGS metagenome assembly OLPP01 (sample SAMEA3136679, study PRJEB25190) | human gut metagenome | biome: human gut; feature: human-associated habitat; material: faeces | place: Austria | collected 2013 | reverse complement strand
CTCCCGCAAATTGCGACGCACATCTTGCAGAAAGCATTTTTCAAACACGCTCTAGAACTTCTTCCCTGTTATGATGAAAGATTTGTAATTTTTGACAAGGTTATTAATGTTATTTATAGTAAGATTGAAGGTGACAGATGGCCAAATCTCTTTTAAAGGATATTTTTTGACCATTTTTTTGTATTCTGAATTAAATTTCTTCTTTGATACCTTTTTTCCATTAATTTTGTAAAGAGTTTTTGGAAGATAGGCTTCTTCAAACTTTTTGAGTTTCGTTCCTTTTCCCTTTTTGTTAAAACGATAAAATGTTGAAACGGCGCCATATCCATTAATCCATGCAGAATTAGATACTACAGATTTCTTTTTGGAGTAAATGAGGCGACCATAATCACTGCCGGCATATTTTAACTGTTTAAGTTTGCCGCCGGTGTAGGTATAAACTTCTCCGGCAACGGCATGTACGCTAAAATCCGGTGTAATGAGAAGTTCCGGTATAGAATCTTTGTCTAAATAAACTAAGGCAAATTTATATATTTTTGAATCAAGTTTTTTAAGCTTTTTCTGGTAGGCAGTCAGTGCTTTTGTACGTTTAGAAGCTGCGTTTACATTAGTTGCAGGTGCGAATAATGTAAAGAGCATACATAGGGTTAATGTGACAACAAGAATGTGTTGTTTGGATGTTTTGATTTTTTCCATAGTGTAATTCCTTTCTTGGCTGTGACTTTTTATGCGTGAGAAAGTCAGTTTATATAGATACGTTATTTGTTCTTATTATACCTTATGGGGATAGAAAAGAATAGGAGAAGTTTGACAGATTTGTGGATAAATTTGTAAAAAATGTGCTGTGATAGATAAAAAATAATAGGATGTATTGGTGTATTATAAGAAATGTAATTAAGAACTGACGTCTTCTTTAAGCATAAAGTGAGGGATGAATATAAAATGTTTAAGGAAAAATTCATTGTAGAAAGAACTTGCAGAAAGTTAGTGGAAGAGGTAGAATGAAAGCACAAGTAAAGTCTCGGAATAGAATGTTTAATTTGGAGATGGAAGACAAAGGGGGAAGTTTAAATGAAGAAAAAAGTTTTAACCAGACTGGCATTATTTTGCTGCCTGATTGTAGGATTGAGCGTATTTTCAGCTACACAGGTACAGGCACATAGAATATGGAGAAAGTATACAAAGCTTCCGAATGGAACATATACGATTGAGACTGATTATTATGAATATAAGTCATGGCAGAAAGATTCTGTAAAATTAAAACTGGGCAAATACTTTGTTTTAAGCTCAAGTGTACAGAAAAAGGGTAGCGGCCGGGTATACACATCAGATCCTCTAAAGTTAAAACTTAGTTCTAAATGTAAGTTTTATAGCATAGATGAGTGCACCTATGTTTATAAGAGAATAAGCAAGAAAAAGGCCAAAAGAATTTTAAAAAATATAAATGGGGCCTGTTACTATACATTAGATAAATTCCATGTTAAAAATAATAAAGTAGATAAAGTATATCTTCTTTGGTAAAGAATATTATATGAAAGACAGAACATTTTCAGGTTTTCAAATTAAAAAGTTGACTTTTACTTGTAAGTGTGTAAATATATAAACATAAATCTGCCAAAGCAGAAATTCCGGTTACTGACGGATATGTGAAGAAACACAATGTAGCCGGAGGGATGGAAACATCTTATTTTAGCCGACCGTCTGGGCAGCTTCTTTTGAAGTTGCCCTTTTTGTTTTTGTATTCTAAGAGTACAGAAGCAGAAGAGAAAGTGTATAAACTTTGATATACGCAAAGGAAAGGAAGAGGAATATGAAAACAGATATTCAGATTGCACAGGAATCGACAATGCTCCCAATTAAAGATGTAGCTGCCAATTATGGGATTACAGAGGATGATTTAGAGTTATACGGAAAGTATAAAGCAAAATTTTCTGATGAATTCATGAATAGCTTAGATGAGAAGCCAGATGGCAAACTTGTTTTAATGACAGCGATTAACCCGACTCCTGCCGGAGAAGGAAAGACAACAACAAGTATCGGTCTTGCACAGGCATTTGAAAAGTTAGGGAAGAAGTCTGTTCTTGCACTTCGTGAGCCTTCTCTTGGACCTTGTTTTGGAATTAAAGGTGGAGCTGCTGGTGGTGGATATTCTCAGGTTGTTCCTATGGAAGATTTGAACCTTCATTTTACAGGTGATTTCCACGCAATCACATCTGCCAATAACTTATTAGCTGCACTTCTGGATAATCATATTCAGCAGGGAAATGAACTTCGTATTGATACAAGACAGGTAATCTGGAAAAGATGTATGGATATGAACGACCGCGCGCTTCGTAACATTGTAATCGGTCTTGGAAGAAAAGTAGATGGATATGTAAGAGAAGATCATTTCGTAATTACAGTAGCAACTGAGATTATGGCTATTCTCTGCCTGGCAGAAGATATCAAGGATTTAAAAGCTCGTCTTGCTAAAATTATCGTAGCCTATGATGTAGATGGTAATCCTGTGACAGCAGGTCAGCTTAATGCAGTAGGTTCTATGGCTGCATTATTAAAAGATGCAATCAAACCAAACATGGTACAGACATTAGAGCATACAGGTGCAATTGTTCATGGTGGGCCATTTGCTAATATCGCTCACGGATGTAACAGTGTGCGTGCGACAAAGATGGCATTAAAGCTTTCTGACATTGCAATCACAGAAGCAGGTTTCGGTGCAGATCTCGGTGCAGAGAAGTTTATGGATATCAAGTGTCGTATGGCTGGATTAAAGCCAGATGCAGTTGTTTTAGTAGCAACAGTCCGTGCTTTAAAATATAACGGTGGTGTTCCAAAAACAGAACTTGTAGCAGAGAACCTGGACGCACTGAAAAAAGGTATCTGCAACCTTGAAAAACATATCGAAAATCTTCAGAAATTCGGTGTGCCTATTGTTGTAACTTTAAATGCATTTGAGACAGACACAGAAAAAGAACACGAATTCATCCGTCAGTTCTGTGAAGAAAGAGGATGTGAATTTGCTCTTTCTGAAGTATGGGCTAAAGGTGGAGAAGGCGGAATTGACCTTGCAAAGAAAGTACTGAAAACATTAGAAGAAAAAGAAAGCAACTTTAAAGTACTTTATCCAGACAATTTATCTTTAAAAGAAAAAGTAGAGACAATCGCAAAAGAAATCTACGGAGCAGATGGTGTAACATACGAACCAGCCGCAGAGAAAATGCTTGCAAAACTCACAGATTTAGGATTTGGTGATCTGCCGGTATGTATGGCAAAAACACAGTATTCCCTCTCTGATGATCAGACAAAGTTAGGACGTCCAGAAGGATTTGATATCCATGTCCGTGATGCATTTGTAAATGCTGGAGCAGGATTTGTAGTAATCCTTACCGGAGCAGTCATGACAATGCCAGGATTACCAAAGAAACCGGCTGCATTTGGAATTGATGTAGATGATAATGGAAAGATAACTGGATTGTTTTAGAGCATTCATTTTTCAAACACGCTCTAGAAGAATGAGTTGCCGTAGGCAAGGCCGATGCTGCTACTGAAGCCTGTAATCGGATTGTCCTAATTAACAGCAAAAAGAAGAGGGGATTATAAGCTTGATTTTGTAAAGTCACAAAATTCAAGCTTATAATCCCCTCTTCTTTTTCGGCTTTTCTTTGAGCAATCCGATAAAGAATATCTATAGCAACTGTTTATTTACCCCCCCCACAAATATAGGGAATCGGCTCTCTTTGGAAGCGTCTTTTGCTACGCAACCCAGAATTTATTCTACAGTTACCCATATTGCAGGTTTTACAGTAATCTTTGTATTGGTTACTTCATAGCCGTACTCCATAACGGTTTTGTCTTTGTATACAAAACTCATAGAATTTGCAGCAGCACCTGGGGTACGGAGCCACCAACAGGACTTTGTTTTATGAATTCCCTTTTTATACTGTGCAACTTCATCGCAGCTTAATAAAAAGAGTTTATCGGTAGTGTCTTTTCCGGCTGGTGTATTATAAACAGGATTTGCTGTGTTTTTTACAGTAGTGTCTAAAATAGCATTCTGTTCTGCCTTAAAAAAGTTGTCATTGAGGAAGTCACCGTTTAACCATTTACGAACGGAGGAAGATTCCCAAGTAACATTTTTCCCGGTCTCATCAAATGGAGTAGATCCTAAGGAATTATCTTTTAATAAGAGAACTTTGCCGTCCTGCTTATCAAGAACACGCCAGTCCATGTACGCAAAAGAAACTTTTTTGCCTATTGCGGTATTTTTGATATGTTCTTTCTCAAGAGTTACAAATTTAGCTTGACTGTCTTTATAATCTTCTTTTGCAATTGCCTTGTAATTGCGGTAAGCTGTATCTTCATCTCCGGCTTTCAAAGCTTTTTCAGCAGATTTATAACGGTATTCGATATATTTTTCAAACGCATCTTTGCTGTTAGTTCTATTATAAATATTCTGGTAATTCTGCCATGCTTTTTCATAGTTACCTGAACTGGAGTTTATGCTGGCAAGACACTGCTTGAAAGAAACAGTTCTTGTAAAAAATAAGGCTGCTAAAAGGCAGGCAATAAATGCACAGCTTACGAAAAAACTATGACGTTTTAACTGGGCAGCTTTTTCATCAGCGAGTTTAGCACAAAGTTCCATCTGTTCTTTTGAATCAGAGCATTTGATTGCTTCAGCGTAAACCTCTGGATCAGTCCACTTTTCAATAAGAGGATGCTTTTCTTCGTAATGATAGATACGGGAAAAGATAGTTTGTGCAGAATAATAATCGCTAGGTGTCTTTGCGTTATCACGAATATGGCAGGCTTCTTTATATAATTCAATCTTACCTGCGGCACGAGTGCCGAACTTTTTATTTCGAAGTTCCCTGAGGAGCGGTTGAACCTTTTTGTAAGGTTTTGCCTTTTTTAAATACTGAATCGCACGATGATAATATTTATCCTGGTCTTCAAACTTATTCATATGTTCGGCAATATTAATATATCGGAGTGCCGTCTCATAATTTTGCTGAGCCAGTTCTTCTTCGGATAAATTCTCTGAGGTATCTTCTGTGGCGAGATTGATATCTATTTTTTCATCATTTCTCATGGAAAAGCTCTTCCTTTCTAAAAGTATAATCAGGTTATGTTAACATTTTTTTCGCAAAAATACAAGAGATTTGTGCTACTATTTAATTGATTAAGTTAGATCATTTTTTAAACACGCTCTAGAAGAGAAAGGATACCCTATATTTGTGACTCGGTTTGAATGCTCGCTTATGTGCTCGCATCCAAACCTTGCTCTGAGGTCACAAATATAGGGTATCCTTTCTCTTCTCTCTTTGAGAGCGTCTGTTTAAACTATGAACGAGCAGCAATAAACTCGTCAATTGCCTCTTTTGTCGGCAGAGATGGCTGTGCGCCTAAATGCTGTACAGAAATAGCAGCAGCGGCACTTGCATATCTTGCGGAAGCAACGATATCCTTTGTTTCAGCGTACTGTTTTACTAAAACACCTGTAAAGCAGTCGCCAGCAGCAGTTGGGTCAACAGCTTCTACTTTAAATGTAGGAACCATCTGGCAGATGTCATCACCATAGATGAAAGAGCCTTTGTCTCCCATCTTTAATACAACGTATTTGCAATCGCTGCGTTCTTTTAAGATTTTACTTGCTGCGATACATGTCTCATCATCTTTAGGAAGAATTCCAACAAGAGCTTCTGTTTCTGTCTCGTTAGGAGAGAGGATAGTGAGGCCCTTGAATCTTTCTAATGGATAATCCTGTGCCGGACCTGCATCAAGACAAGTGATCATTCCTCTTTCATGAGCAAGTTCAAATGCATGTACGTTTGTTTCTAAAGGAATTTCCAGCTGCATCATTAATGCATCATATTCTTTTCCTTCAAAGGCAGCATCAACAGCTTCTGGAGTTGTGTCGTTGTTAGCTCCTGTATAAATAGCAAGACGGTTCATTCCGTCTTCTTCAAGCATGATAACGGCCATTCCGGTGTTTGCGCCTTCTTTTAATGTAAGATTGGATACATCAATTCCTATGTCAGTAAGCATGCCAAGAAGTGCTTCACCGTTGGAATCTTTACCGAGTGTACCACAAACAGAAACTTCTCCGCCAGCTTTGCAGGCTGCTACTGCGGAGTTACTTCCCTTACCGCCCCCAGCGTTAGAATAGCTAGTTCCAAGAAGACTTTCACTTGGATGTGGGATACGAGGCATCTGTAAAATCAGATCCATCATAATACTGCCAGTCATTAAAATTTTTGCTGCCATAATACTTCTTCTCCTTTTATTAAAAAATTGCTATGAGATTCTATACATTTCCATATTAATAAAACTATAGATGAAATGAGATATCCTCCCATAAATTGTTGAAAATGCCGAAAAATGCGGCGCTCCATAAAAATATTTTATAAACTATTTTCCAAAAAGTCAAGGAACGAATTAACTAATTTCGTATATTTTGATGTAACCGCCGTCGGAGCTTGCTCCGTTATAATACATACTTTCTGAAAAAGAAGTACAAGGGAACATATACTCCATAATATCAGATAGATCAACAATTTTTAAACGCTGTCCACCGTTATACCAGGAGCGGTCAACGGAATCGCATAAAAGCACCTTGCCGTTTGTCAGTACACCGAGTAACACCATAGTATGGTAGGAGTTTGTCCAGCGCTTTGTTCTTTTACCAGTGCGGCTATTTTTCTGACGTACTTCAAAAATAATAGAATTCCCTGTTTTTAAATGAGAGATAATATCGTGCTTGGCCTCAGAGTCGGTATAGGTTCTTACATAATTATTATCAACACCGGAAGACTTCAGTATAGAAGAAATTCCGTAGAGAGAGAGGGGCATCTGTCCGCGGAGAGAGCGGTTTACATGCTCCCTTGTCCAGTCTTTGTTCGAAGTAAATTGTTTCTCTACACCATCAATAACAGAACTTGGCAAAATGCCGGAGTAATTATCGTTATAGGCTCCAAGAACCGTAGCAAGTGAGCAGGTAGCACATCCATGCCATGCAAGATAAGAATCGTAGCGAGGATAGTTGTGTGCATTTTGTTTGAAAAGCCGGTAAGTGCGCTGCTTTCCGGTTGCGGTTAACATGGAAAAATCGGTTGCTTTCCCCGTATAGCTGTCAGTAATTACATTAACATAGGTGTGACAGGATACATTGCCCAGTGTGCAGGTAATGGTTGCGGAACCTTTCTTCAATGCGGTGACTTTTCCATTAGAATCTACACGGACGATATTTGGTTTATCACTTTTCCAGATAAGAAGTCCTTTATAACGGGTGGCAAGTGCCTGGCTCGAAGAAGAGAATTGAATGGTGTAAGAATCCTTTTTTTGCATAAAAAGGACAGGATCCGTTGTTGTCAGAGCATTGTCCGGCAAAATGAGGTTCTCTCTCTGAGTAGTGCTAAAAGATGGATTTTCAATATCGGCAACATTGATCTTTCTTTGATGAAATACTCCATGTACGCTATAAATAATTTCGGCACTTCCAACATCATTTGCATTCAAAACACCACCTGTAGTTACAGATGCAATATTAGGGTTAGAGCTAAAGTAGGCAGAAGCAGAATCACCGTGAAAAAAATAGAGATTCTTTGTATCCCCTACTGTCATGGAAATTAGCGGATCCGTGATAATCTCGCTCGCCTCTGGCTTTATAGTAAATGACTGCCATAAAAATAAACTGAAAAAAACAAACATAAAGAAATACTTATATGTTGTAGATGTATTCTTTGAAAACATGGAAAACCTCCTTGAATGTAGTATGTACTTTCGGAGTCTTTCTTGCATGTGCTTTTGTGGCTGATTTTCCACCAGCCGCACCCAGATTTCATCAACGTACGCATCGCGTACGTCTCAAAAAATTGGGCACAACTGACAAAAAATCTTCTCACAAAATCAAGAACAAAAAGATTCCAAGAGTACATTAGTATATAAGTGTCGTGTAATAAATCCACGCTGTATTTACAATATTTTCTAATGGTGTGGATTGAGTATAGCATAATAAAAAACGAAAGTAAAATCTTTAGGAGCAAGATTAAGAATTATTTAAGAATTGAGTATTAATTGTCTTTAGACATGCTGTAGAAAAAATTCATGTAAAAATTAAGAAAATATATAGTAACAATAAATGTTGAGAAAAATAGTTGCAATATGGTAATATATTCAGACAGAAACTTATTTACAGAAGTCATTTACAGAAGAAAATTACAAAGCCACTATATGATTGGTGGTAAAATATGTGATTCACAATGAGATTTCCAGATGCAGGAGGGACAAAAGTGATATATTTTGATAATGCAGCAACAACATTGCAGAAGCCCGAAACAGTAGCAAAAGCAGTAGCGGAAGCTATCAGTAATCTTGGTAATGCCGGAAGAGGAGCCTATGATGCCGCTTTACATAGTATGCGAATGGCTTATGAAACCAGAGAGATGATTAATGAATTTTTTAACGGAGATGGACCGGAACAGGTTGCATTTATGTCGAATGCCACAGAGGCACTAAATACGGCAATTGATGGGATGTTACAGCCTGGTGATCATGTGATTACAACGGCGATGGAACATAATTCTGTGTTACGTCCCTTATATTTAAAAGAACAGCAAGGTGTAGCGCTCACTATTCTTCCAGTCGGAGAAGACGGAACAATTTCAAGTGAGGCATTTGAGGAGGCGATTCGGCCAGATACAGAGGCTATCGTGTGTACACATGCTTCTAATGTAACTGGAACGGCGCTGAATCTGTACCGAATTGGCGAGGCTTGCAAGCGTCATGGGCTGCATTTTATTGTAGATGCATCACAGTCCGCAGGAATTCTCCCAATTGATATTCAGGCAATGAATATAGATGCGCTGTGTTTTACGGGACACAAAGGATTATTTGGCCCGCAGGGAACGGGCGGCCTGTGCCTTAAAAAAGGAGTGACTATTCGTCCATTAAAATCAGGAGGAAGCGGAATCCATTCCTTTGATAAAGAACAGCCACATTCTATGCCGGAACTTTTAGAAGCTGGAACGATAAATGCACATGGAATAGCAGGATTAAAGGCAGGTTTAGAGTACATACAGCAGGAAGGTTTAGAAAGGTTATATACCAGAGAGGCTCTTTTAACAAAGACGTTTTATGAGGGAGTACGCCGTATTGACGGAGTAAAAGTTTATGGAAACTTTGATCAGGAAAAAAGAGCACCGCTTGTAGCCTTGAATATTCGTAACGAAGATGCCGGAAAAGTTAGTGAAATACTTTGGGAAGACTATGGAATTGCCACAAGAGCCGGGGCACATTGTGCCCCGCTCATGCACGAAACTCTTGGGACAACTGAACAGGGAGTGGTTCGTTTCAGCTTCTCAAGCTTTAATACTATGGAAGAAATCAAGACAGCGATAGAAGCAATCCGGGAGCTGGCAGCAGAGTAAAAAGAACCTTATTTAAGAATACATTAGAATATGTATGGAAAATTGTTCCAACAATCTTCATGTCAGCAGAAGAGCCTTATATTAAAAAAGACAAAATGACGATAAAAATTTCAAAAAGGAACAAAATAATTAACAAAATGCATAAAAATGACAGGAATATAGATTGCAGTTTTGATATAATTATGCTATGCTAAATAAAGTGGAAACAAACCAAACACCACAGAAAAAAGGAGGAAATACAGTATGAAGAAAATTACAAGAATATTTGCATTAGCTCTGGCATTTGTGATGGCATTTGCACTTCAGGCACCAGTTAATGCGGCAGAGAAAGCAGCGGTGAATCAGGAAAAAGCACAGGCAACCGTACAGGCAGGCTCATTTACACACAGAGTCCAGTCATTATATTATAATTCTTCAACGAAAAAAGCATCTTTAACTATTGAAGTCAATTCTTCAGGGGTTTATAGATATCAGGTACAATTATTAAATTATAACAAAAAGAAAGTAGTTGCAACAGATGAATGTTCTCTGTATGCATTTTTCACTTTAAAGAAAAATCAGCTTTATTACTACAGAGTAAGAGCAACTTCTTATAACTATTCAACAGGTCAGTATGTTCCTGTTTCAAACTGGTCTTATGGGTATGGAATTAATACAGGAGTTTGTACAGTAAAATTATCAGGTAAGAAAGTAAGAATTAAAACTCCAAAGGTAAAAGGGGTTAAAAAATTTACTTTGTATATGTCAACGAATAGAACAAAAGGATACAAAAAGATAAAAACTGTGAAATCAGGAAAGACTATTACAGTATCTAGCTTTAAGAAGAAATCATTTAAGAAGTATAAAGACTACTATTATTATATCTCTTCTGCTAAGAAGCAGAGTAAGTTTGTTCATAGTTTTTATATAAGAACAGTGTATAGATAAGTTGTAGAGTTTGTTGCTCCGCCATACTGAAAAGATATTCAGTATGGCGGTATTTTGTCTTATGTTTCAGATTTTGTAAGAAGCAGATAGGTGAATTTGTTTTAGAAGAGTTTTTAAATATGTCTGTTTTTATATATTTATTATATGGATTGCAAATGTAGATAAGGTACAAAGAAAAGGAGTTTATAATGAAAAGTATAAGAAAACAAAACTGTATTTTAGCTATCGTAATGTTTGCTTTAATGTCAATATTAACATCTTTTCCTGTTCAGGCACAGACAATAAACCAAAAACAGGCCAAAGTAACCGTACAATATGCCAGCATACCTGCAAAAGTTGAGACATCCTCCAGTGGAGATATATTTATTACAGTAAAAAATATAAGCGATGATTACAGAGCAGATTATGATATGAGGGTGCTTAACAATAAAGGAAATGTTGTGGAAGTATCAGAGCAAAACGGTGGTATAACTTATTTTTCATATTTAAAGAAAAATCGTCTATATTATTATCAGATACGAGAGACACAGACTTCGGCTTATCCATGGGAAGAGGATTTTACAGGTGAATGGACGAAAAAAGTTCCATTTGTTATCGCTCAATATCAGCTCAGCCAAGTAGGCACTGGAAGAAAGGTACGCATTAAAATGCCGAAAATTTCAGGTGTTAAAAGTTATAAAGTATATATGTCCTATAAAAAGGATAGAGCCTGGAAAAAGCTAAAGACAGTAAAAGCCGGAAAGTCAATTGTGGTATCAAAATTCAAAGGCAAGGCACTTGCACGCAATAAAAAATATTACTATAAAATTGTGCCAAGTAAGGGAGTCAATGCAACAATTGGAGTAATTCGCTTTTCTAAGAAGAAATAATTATTTGTTTACGACTATTCGGGGCTATACAAAATATTTTTAAACAGTTATAATCGCTTTTAAATAGGCGCAATTACTATAACTTAAATATTTTAATGAAAAGAAAAGGACATAAGAAATGAACGAAAAAACAATGAACCTCATCAACAAAATACTTTACTACGTCATTGCGCCAATTCTTATATTAGAATTCATATTGACAGACTTACATATCATATCTTTCACTAAAATACTGTTTATCGCTTCTGTAGTAGTACTGCTTATATTGTGTGCCATTTCATTTTTCTATAAAAAGCAGCACCCGGATTATGAGTTCAAGGCAAACGAGATGTATACAAGAATTCTCTTTGCAATTATACTCCTTGAATGTTTCTACTCTGCCGGATTTTTCAAATGGTAGGTTTATTCAGTATCATATATTATCAGATGAAATAAAAAAGAACCATTGTATAGCAAATGATTAATAATCATTGCAAGGAAGATGTTTGATTGCATTTTCACTTGCTTTGATGAATACTTGCTATATAATGATTCTTTTTTATTTGAGACTTTGAGAAATTGTGAGACTATTCGAGGTCCTTTTTATCCTCTTACAACTGAATTATGCTAAAAATAATTTGACTTTTATGTAAAAATATGTTTATAATAATACAAGCAACTTGGAAATTTTATAAAAGAATCGGAGGTAGCGTAAGTGGTATATACAAAAAAGTTACAGTCTAAAGTCTTAGAGCGTGTTTAAAAAAAGAATTAGAAAAACGCTACGAAGGATACAAAGAAAAAATTATACGATGATGAATAGAAATGTATTTAAAAAGAAAGAATGTGAGGAAGAAAGTATGACAGTTGCCAAGTAAGAAGAAAAGAAATGGAGGTTAAAAATGTTTACGAAAGTAATGAAAGAAGAACTTATAGCAGGTTTATTAAAAATTTTCGGAAACAATATTTCAATGATAATTCTATATGGTTCAGTTGCGCGAAATGAATATACAGACGAAAGTGATATAGATATAGCTATCATATTGAAAAATGAAATAGATAACAAAACAAAAGAACAATTTATAAATTGGTCTGCGGATATGGATATTAGATATGATAGAGTTTTTTCTATTATAGATATTAAAGAATCCAATATTCAAAAGTGGGGGGATAGTTTACCTTTTTATAGGAATGTAAAAAAGGAGGGGATTGTTCTTTGGAAAGCAGCTTAAGAGAATTAGCAATGTATCGAATGGAACGTGCTTTTGAAATGTTAATAGCTGCAGAAGATAATTTAAAAATAGGACAATATAAAACTTCTTTAAATCGTTCATATTATGCAATTTTTCATGCTATGAGAGCGGCCAATATTATAAAAGGTTTTGATTCCTCCAAACATTCAGGAGTAATAGCTTTTTTTAATAAGGAATATTTAAAGGAAAATATTATAGATAGAAAAATGTCTCCAATAATAAAAAACAGTTCATTTTTTAGAGAAAAATCGGATTATGATGATTTCTTTATTGCAAGTAAAAAGGATGCAGAAAACCAACTGAAAAATGCAAAGATATTTTTAAGTGTAGTAGAGGATTATTTAAAAACGGAAAATCACAACCTTCTGGCGAATCCTCAAATCTCCCGGCATTAAATGGTGATTCTGAATTTAGCTAAAGACAAAACCCTGTAAAATAAATAGTCCCTATTTGTGGCCTTGGAGCAAAGGCCACAAATAGGGACTATTTATCTTACAGGGTTCGTCAGTTTAGACTAAACCTACTATTTTATTAATCAGCCTTTGGTCCTGCCTCAGCAATATTCTTAGGCATATTAGGATATTTCTTAGTAAAGTTATCCTGGAACATCTTAGCAAGCTTCTTAGCCTGTGCATCGTAAGCAGCTTTATCTTCCCATGTGTCACGAGGGTTCATGATTTCAGAAGGTACGTTAGGACATGTCTGAGGAATGTCTACGTTAAATACTTCATCATGTTTGTACTCTACATCATCAAATGTTCCGTTTAATGCTGCAGTTACCATTGCACGAGTGTATTTTAACTTCATACGGCTGCCTACTCCGTAAGGGCCACCTGTCCATCCTGTGTTAACAAGATATACTTTAGTGTTGTATTTTTCAATTCTTTCTCCGAGCATGTTAGCGTATACGGATGGATCCATTGGCATGAATGGTTCACCGAATAATGTGGAGAATGTTGGCTGTGGTTCTGTGATTCCACGTTCTGTACCAGCAAGTTTGGATGTGAATCCTGTTACGAAGTGGTACATAGCTGCGTTCTCATCTAATCTGGAGATTGGAGGAAGTACACCGAATGCATCAGCAGTTAAGAAGATAACTACTTTAGGGATTCCGCCAACACCAGGAATCTGTGCGTTGGAAATATAATCAACTGGGTATCCTACACGAGTATTCTCTGTAAGAGATCCATCATCAAAGTCAAATTCGCGAGTTTCGTCATCCATGATAACGTTCTCTACAAGGCTTCCGAACTTGATAGCGTTGTAGATTTCCGGTTCGTTCTCTGCGCTTAAGTTAATACATTTAGCGTAGCATCCGCCTTCGAAGTTGAAGATACCTCTGTCAGACCAGCCGTGTTCGTCATCACCGATTAATTTACGGTTAGGGTCTGCAGAAAGAGTAGTCTTACCTGTTCCGGATAAACCGAAGAATACAGCTGTCTCATGAGTTTCTGGATCCATGTTAGCGGAGCAGTGCATTGGAAGTACACCTTCTTTTGGCATTAAGAAGTTCATTACAGAGAATACAGACTTCTTAATCTCTCCTGAGTACTGGGAACCACAGATAACTACCTGTTTCTGTTCGTAGTCAACGATGATAGCTGCTTCAGAATGAGTTCCGTCGATTTCTGGAATACATTTGAATCCAGGTGCAACGAAGATAGTGAAATCAGCTTCGCCATAGTTCTCTAATTCTTCTGCTGTAGGACGAATTAAGAGTTCATGAATGAAAAGGTTCTGGCTTGCTAATTCGTTAATGATACGGAACTTTCTTGTGCAGACAGGATCAGCACCAGCCATACCATCAAAGATGAAGATTTCTCTGTTCTGAAGGTAAGCGATTACTTTAGAACGAATTGCATTGAACTTCTCCTGAGTGATAGGAACGTTAACGCTTCCCCATGCAATGTCATCATGAACAGAAGGAGTATCAACGATAAATTTATCTTTAGGAGAACGTCCTGTATATTTACCTGTAGTTACAACGAGTGCACCAGTGTTAGAAAGCTTGCCCTCGCCTCTTCTTAAAGCTGCCTCTGTTAACTGTGCAGGTGTTAAATTGCGGTAAACTGCTTTAGGATTCACAATCCCAAGTTTTTCGATACCATATGTTTCCATAGTATTACCTCCTAAGTTGTATTTAAATTAAACTGTTGTACTTTTTATCGCGTACGTTGTCTATTGTACACTTTTTGTGTCGATTTTCCAATGAAAAAAGAATAAAAATCCCCAATAATGAAATTCTATTATTTTTTCAAACACGCTCTAGTATAACAATGCAGGATTGAAATGTCAATTATTCAAAACAAATAAAATGACCAATTATGAGTAAAAATATTTAAAATATTTAAAAAACGCGTGTATACAAGCAATATTTTTAAGGGACCTTGCTGAGAATTTCTGTTTCCTTTTCTATTTCCTGACTTAAAATTGCAAAATTGCAAGAACCAACATTCAGAACTGCTTCATGAAAATCAGAAATTTTAAATGATTTTCCAAGAGAGGCAGCCATCTCCTTTTCTAATTTGTTTAATTCATAATATCCAATACTGTAAGAAAGATAAGTGACCGGATTTTCAATAACGTATTGGTAAAGTTGTTTTGTAGCGGATTTATCAATTCCGTAAGTCTTTAAATAATCGGCCAGTGCATTTTCATCATAATTTTTATAATTTACATATAAATCGCTCAGAGAGGACAGGGAGAGTGAGAGCAGGTCATTATCCCGATATAGCTGGCGGAGCTGTGCCTGTGTTTTTTCATCGACATCTTTAAATTCTGTAAAATTATAGCTGTATAACTGGGCATAAGTCCCCCATCCTTCGTCATATCCGTCACAGTGAAGAAATGTACGGAGAGGGGAAGGATTCGTACTTAAAAAATAATTCGTCTGGTATAAATGTCCCGGATAGCCTTCATGGGCAAGTGTGGAAAACATTTCGTTGGACTCCACACGGTTGTTATTGATGTAAATAATATTTGCCTCTTTACTGTCAATTGGAGGTACAAGATAAAATGCACAGGCGGAAGTGCCGGAAAGAGCGTTAGGAACATTTTTTAATTCATAAGAAATGTTCTTTATTTCCGGGAAATCCACAAGAGAATCGTCTTTTAACTGCTCCATGATTTCCTTTGGTTTTGAAAGTGTCGGAACCGCACTGAGATATTCTGTATACAGGTCTTTATTTTGTGTTGTCAGGGAAGAAATATCTTTTATCGTATCTTTTAACTGTGTTTCCAAAGCTGTGATACATTCTTCCGGGGACATGTCTGTTCCGACATCAGACTGGAGAAGAAAACGATAGTAGTCCTGGCCATTTTCATATTCGCAAAGTCTCTCTTTTGTGCTGTTATCAGATGTAGTATGTTTGCTGCCTGTAGAGACCTGTAAAGCAGTTTTTAAATGCTCATATGCGGGAAATACTTTATTTGTAATGAGTAATCGGTTATTTGCGGTGTAGCTTGCTTTCTGATCTTCACTTAAAGTATCAAGGGAATCCAGACGTTCCTCAAAACTTTCAACGAGAAGATTATTTTCTTCGCTTGCATTTAAAAATTGGTTAATCTGGTCGATAGTATCAGAGATTACAAAATCAGGGCTTACAATATCTGCGTTACGGCGCTCTTCCTCAAAATCAAGAACCTGCGTAAAAAGTTCTGGAATTTGATTTACAAGTGATAAATAATCTTTAATATCTTTTTCGTTGTCAAAACGATATTCGGAAAGAGTTACAGGAATATCCGAAGGTAATCCATCTGCACCGAAAGGAGAAGAATAAAGAATATATTTTTCACTCATAATAGTTTCATTTAGATAATCCTGAAAAATCTGCCAGGTAAGTTTTTGTTCTTTTGTCAGGCTGCTTGTTGGAAAAGTATAAAGTTCTTGAAGAAGTTGTTTTGAACGTTTGCAGTTTTTCTTTGCCGTATCCGAAGAAAGCTCTCCATAAGTGGGAGAGGGTTCCTTTTTAATACCGTAAGAAGACGGATCAGAGAGTTTAAAATGCAAAGTAATTGTGTTTTCGGTAGCGAATTCTTTAAAGCAGGAATCAAGAAACTGGTCAAATTTTTTCTGCTTTGAAGAATTATGTGCACTGGATTGTCCACAACCTGCTAAACTGACTCCGCAAATAAGGATAAGAAGTAGAAAAAACAAGTGGGTAAATAGTGCTTTAGACAATGGTCTGCGATGATTTTTCTTCATAGTCGGCCTCCTTTGATAGCATTTTTATATCGGAAGATAAAAAGTATTTGGTATTATACTATGAATTATACAGGAAAACTATTAGTTTTTCAGAAAAATAACCATAGACGAATATTCGGATTTATTCTATAATAATATGTACGCGCAAAATTACCCTGTAAATACAATTGCTGTATAAATCAGGGATAAAAGATTCTAAGGGTACATTAAGGAAAGTTGACGAACAGATAACAGACCTAATGACACAGGTTGCATAGGAGGTATAATAGATAAATGAGTAAGAAACCATATTACATTACAACTGCAATTGCTTACACATCCGGCAAACCTCATATTGGTAACACATATGAGATTGTTTTAGCAGATGCAATTGCAAGATTTAAGAGAAAAGAAGGCTATGATGTACGTTTCCAGACAGGAACAGATGAACATGGTCAGAAAATCGAGTTAAAGGCAGCAGAAGCTGGAATTTCTCCAAAGGAATTTGTTGATAACACAGCAGGAGAAATCAAGAGAATCTGGGATTTAATGAACACATCTTACGATAAGTTTATCCGTACAACAGATGAGGATCACGAAAAACAGGTTCAGAAGATCTTTAAGAAGCTTTACGATAAGGGTGACATTTACAAGGGACATTATGAAGGAATGTACTGTACACCATGTGAATCTTTCTTCACAGAATCTCAGTTAGTAGATGGCAAGTGTCCAGACTGTGGCCGTCCATGCCAGCCTGAAAAGGAAGAGGCTTATTTCTTCCGTATGAGCAAATACGCTGACCGTCTGATTCAGTATATTAATGATAACCCTGATTTTATTCAGCCAGAATCACGTAAGAACGAGATGATGAACAACTTCCTTTTACCAGGACTTCAGGACTTATGTGTATCCCGTACTTCTTTCTCATGGGGTATTCCTGTAGACTTTGATCCAAAGCATGTTGTTTATGTATGGCTTGATGCATTAACAAACTATATCACAGGCCTTGGATATGACTGCGATGGTGAAAGTGGAGAATTATTTAAGAAATACTGGCCAGCAGACTTACATCTGATTGGTAAAGATATTATACGTTTCCATACAATTTACTGGCCAATCTTTTTAATGGCATTAGATCTTCCGCTTCCAAAACAGGTATTTGGACATCCTTGGTTATTACAGGGTGACGGCAAGATGAGTAAATCCAAAGGTAATGTAATTTACGCAGATGACCTCGTAGATTTATTCGGTGTAGATGCTGTTCGTTACTTTGTACTTCACGAGATGCCATTTGAGAACGATGGTGTAATCACATGGGATCTCTTAGTAGAACGTATGAATTCTGACCTTGCCAATACACTTGGAAACCTTGTAAACCGTACAATTTCCATGTCTAATAAATACTTTGGCGGAGTTGTAGCTAACAGTGGAGTGACAGATGGATTTGATAAGAATCTTATGGACGTAGCATTAGATACAAAGCATAAAGTAATAAAATGTATGTCTAAGCTCAGAGTTGCAGATGCTATGACAGAAATCTTTAACTTATTTAAACGTTGTAACAAGTACATTGATGAGACAATGCCATGGGCTTTAGCAAAAGATCCTGCAAAACAGGACAGACTTGCTACAGTTCTTTACAATTTAGTAGAAAGCATTACAATCGGTGCTTCTTTACTTTCTCCATTTATGCCAGAAACGGCAGAAAGAATTTTTGCACAGCTTAATTCTTCCGAAAGAACTATGGACGAACTTGAAATGTTCGGTCTTTACGAATCTGGAAAGAAAGTAACAGACAAGCCAGAAATCCTTTTTGCAAGACTTGATGCAAAAGAAGTACAGGCAAAAGTAGACGAGATGAATGCTTCAAGACAGGCTCCAGCTGAAGAAGAGAAAAAAGATGACGAACCAGTAATCGACATCGAACCAAAAGAAGAAATCACATTTGATGATTTCGAAAAAATGCAGTTCCAGGTTGGTGAAATCATTGCCTGCGAAGAAGTAAAGAAGTCTAAAAAGCTTCTCTGCTCCCAGGTTAAGATTGGCAGCCAGGTAAAACAGATTGTTTCCGGTATTAAGAAACATTATAGCGCAGAAGAAATGGTTGGTAAGAAGGTTATGGTTCTTGTAAACTTAAAACCTGCGAAATTAGCCGGTGTACTTTCTGAAGGTATGCTCTTATGCGCAGAGGACGAAAATGGGGAATTATCCCTGATGGTACCAGAGAAGAAGATGCCAGCAGGCGCAGAGATTTGTTAATTAAATTCTGAGTTGCCGCAGGCAGGGGAGACGCTCCCGAAGAGAGGCAATACCCTATATTTGTGACTTTCGTCGCTGCAGGTTGAATGTTCGCTTAAACGCTCGCATCCAACCCTTGGTCTAAGGTCACAGCTATAGGGTATCTTCTCTCTTCGGGAGCGTCTATTTTCCCTGTGGCAAACCAGGGATTAAAGAGGTATACTATGATTTTTGATACACATTCTCATTATAATGATAAACAGTTTGATGCAGATAGAGCGGTCGTTCTCGAATCGCTAAAAGATGCTGGCGTGACACAGGTTGTCAATGTCAGTGCAAGCTGGAAAGACCTGATGGATACCTTAGAACTTATTTCGAAAGTACCTTTTATGTACGGTGCAGCCGGAATTCATCCAGACCATGTTGGTGAACTTAATGAGGAACGGATGGAGCAGCTTCGGGAATATTGTCACAGGGATAAAATCGTGGCAGTCGGAGAGATTGGTCTTGATTATCACTGGAATGTAGAGCCAAAAGAAGTACAGCAGGAGTGGCTTATCAGACAGCTTCATCTTGCAACAGAGGAAAAACTTCCTGTAATTATACATAGCAGAGACGCATCGCAGGATACATTTGACATTATGAAAAAGGAACACGCCGGAACGACAGGCGGTGTAATTCATTGCTTTTCCGGTTCTGCTGAAATGGCAAAAGAATATGTAAAAATGGGTTATTACATTGGTGTAGGAGGTGTCGTTACCTTTAAAAATTCCCGTGTGCTGAAGGAAGTTGTAAAGGCAATTCCATTAGAGTGTATTGTAGTAGAAACCGACTGCCCTTACCTTGCACCAGCACCACACAGAGGAAAGCGAAATAGCTCTGCATATCTGCCGCTGGTGATTGAAGAAATCGCAAGACTTAAGGAAATTACAGCGGAAGAAGTAGAAAATGTAACCTATGAAAATGCTCAGAGATTGTATGGGTTAATTCATTAGGAGAACAGAAGGACAGACGAACTCTGGAAGAGAAAGAATCCATATCTGTGACTTTCGTCGCGGCGTGTTGAATGTTCGCTTAGCCGCTCGCATCCAACACTTGCTCCCAGGCCACAGATATGGATTCTTTCTCTTTTACATATTGTCCCTTTCTTGATTTCGTCTCTTGAATGAGATATCCATTTCATGTATTATTATCTTATTATAGAGAAACTAAGTAAAAATTTAAGGGGAAGACTTCAACATTGATTCCCCAAATATAAAATTGCTTTCAAAATCTTATGACAGCCCAAGGAGGTCTTATGGCGAATTTAGGAAACCCGCAGGAAACGATTGCAGTTTTACAGCGGTATGGATTTAATTTTCAGAAAAAATATGGACAGAACTTTTTGATTGATACGCATGTACTCGATAAAATTATTGGTGCAGCAGAGATTGGAAGGGATGATTTTGTTTTAGAAATCGGACCGGGAATTGGAACGATGACGCAGTATCTTGCGGAGGCGGCAAGGGAAGTTGTTGCGGTAGAGATTGATACAAAGCTGATTCCAATTCTGGAGGATACTTTAAAGGAATATGATAACGTTACAGTATTGAACGAAGATATTTTAAAGGTAGATATTCGCAAGATTGCAGAAGAAAAGAATGGTGGAAAACCAATTAAAGTCGTTGCGAACCTGCCTTACTATATTACAACACCAATTATTATGGGGTTATTTGAGAGTGAAGTACCACTGGACTCTATTACAGTTATGGTGCAGAAAGAAGTCGCTGACCGTATGCAGGTAGGCCCGGGAACAAAGGATTATGGTGCTCTTTCTTTAGCAGTACAGTATTATGCAGAACCATATATCGTGGCAAATGTACCGCCAAACTGCTTTATTCCAAGACCTGCGGTTGGTTCTGCAGTTATCCGTTTAACTCGTTATCAGGAAAAACCAGTTAAGGTAAATGATTCCACATTTATGTTTAAGATTATTCGTGCTTCTTTTAATCAGAGAAGAAAAACGCTGCAGAACGGACTCTATAATTCAAGCGAACTTCGTATTCCAAAGGAAAAGACAGTAGCGGCGCTTGAAGAGATGGGGCTTACTCCGACAATTCGTGGAGAAAAGCTTTCTTTAGAGGAGTTTGCAAAGTTATCGGATATTCTTGGAAGATAAGAGCGTGTTTGAAAAATTATTCCTGCAATCTGCACGTCCCAATTTGCGGTATATTTTTACAGGATATTTGGTGGCATAAAAGTCATTCTGCAGAATACATTAGTGAAAAAAGGAGTATCATCATGGCAGATTATCAAAGGATACTTTCTTATTTGTATCGTTATGAAAAGGCAGAGAAAAAGGAATGCTTCGGGTTTGTTAAGGCAGAACAAAAGTCAGGCAGCCTTAAACTGACGATTCAGATAGACGATGAGCGTTTATTGCAGGGAATGGAGCTTAAATTATGTTTTTATGAGCGGCAGGGAGAGAGCTGGCAAGTCTGGCAGTTAGACACACTCATTACGCAAGAACATAAGGAAGAAATACATTTGACCTACCCTGCAGCTATGCTTCCGGCTGGTTTTCGGATAAAGGGACAGTCGGGAGTATTACTTTATTATCAGGATGCTTTTTATTACGGAAGTGTGTGGATTGGAGAGGAAATTCCGGCAGAAACTTTGGAGCCTCTTCGGTGGCATAAGATTGTGAATTCTGCAAAAGATAAATCTCAAATGCAGGAAAATAAATCTGGAAAAGATATTGCTGGTAAAATATCAGAAAAACAGACAGAGACAGAAAAGATTCTTCCAGATAAGATGTCAGAAAAACAAAAAGTATCAACAAGAAATATTACTGATGAAATGTTACAGTATCAACAAGAATCAGAGGAAAATATTTTAGAAGAAAAAGGTCAGATAAACACAGAGAGTTTTGAGGAAAAGGATTTTCAAAAGAGAGCTGAGAATAAGATAGAGAACATAAAATCAGAGGAAAACTTGCCTGATTCAGAAAATGATATAGCACATAGCAATAATACAAATATAGAAGAAAGTGTTAAAATAAAAGAATTTTCAGAAGATAGTATTGAATCAAAAAATAAATCTGAACTAGAACTAAAATCAGAGTTAAAGACAGATGCTGAAATAGAATCAAAATCAGAGTTGAAGACAGATGCTGAAATAGAATCAAAATCAGAGTTAAAGACAGATGCTGAAATGGAATCAAAATCAGAGTTGAAGACAGATTCTGAAATAGAATCAAAATCAGAGTTAAAGACAGATGCTGAAATGGAATCAAAATCAGAGTTGAAGATTGACTCCGAAATAGAACCCCAAATAAAAATAGAAGCAGAAACTGAGCCAGAAGCCACTTCTGTTGTTGATAATTTTGAAAAAATGTGGATAAATGCAATGAAAAAGAACCCTTCTGTGGACAATATTTTTAATACCGCTTTTTATGAAGGATGCAGGATTTCAACCGCGGATTTGGCACAGTTTGGGGAAGAAGCCAGCGTACTTAAAAGCAATCAGTTCCTTTTGAAAGGATATGGGAGATATCATCATATTCTGGCAGGAAAAGTAAGGTACGCAGGAGAAGAACGCTACTGTATCGGTGTGCCGGGAATTTATGAGAATCGGGAAAAATATATGGCAGAAATTTATCAGTTTCCAGTATTTTTATCACTTACAGAGAATCGTATGAAAACTGGAAGTTTTGGATACTGGTTGTATCTGCTGAGAGACGGAATATAAATCGACAGTTTGGCAGATTATTGCAAATGTATTTTTTGATGTGATTATGGTGATTTTATTGGGGGAAGGGAAGCTCCCATCTGTAGGCAGGAGGGTATCACAAAATATTGAAATAAGTACGTCGCTATTTTACGGGACTATGAGTTTCATAAATGGGAGAATATTTTATGAGAAAATATACAGAAGACGAAAAATTTATGAAAGAGGCAATTAAGCAGGCAAAAAAAGCAGAGGCGATTGGTGATGTGCCAATTGGCTGTGTTATTGTTCATGATGGAAAAATAATTGCCAGAGGATATAATAAGCGGAATAAGGATAAGACTGTGCTTGCACATGCAGAACTTCTTGCGATGAAAAAAGCATGTAAAAAGCTTGGAGACTGGCGATTGGAAGACTGTACGATGTACATCACTTTGGAGCCTTGCCAGATGTGTGCCGGAGCAATTGTGCAGGCGAGAGTGACGAGAGTCGTTATTGGCAGCATGAATGCGAAAGCTGGTTGTGGCGGCTCAATACTTAATCTTCTTGAAATGCAGGAATTTAATCACCAGGCAGAGGTAGAAAGAGGCGTTCTTCAAGAAGAATGCTCGGAAATGCTCTCAGCATTTTTTAGAAAATTAAGAGAAATTCAAAAAGAAAAAAAGAAAAAGCGAAAGCTGATACAGGAAGAAAATCAGACTGATAATTAGAATTAAAATGCAGCACAAAGCTGGTTGCGAGACTGGCTTTGTGCTTCTTTTATAAAATTGTAAGTTTGAAACGAATAATCAGTAAAGTACTCGGCGATTAAGTGAACGAGGATTCCTGCCTGATTTCCTAAAGAGATAATAACTAGTAACATGTAAAAGTATGCTATGCATTGTATAACACAAATCTCTCAGCAAGAATGCGGAGGCATTCTTGAATAAAAAAGCGTCATAGCAATAAAGATATATAACAATCTTCATTATTATGACGCTTTCTATTATGTGAATATAAAAATCGAATTATTAAAACCGTGCGGTCAGCTTTGTATGCTTACCAACAGACGTTACCTCTACAGTTAGCTCGAACCAGGCACCCTCACGGCACACAGGAGAGACTCCTTAGTGCTGCTCCGTTCCCGACCTGACACGGTTCAGAGGTTCCTGTTGCGCGAGACCCAATTGTCAACACCACTTATAAAGGGCAGCTCCATCAATAAGACATCCGAGGCTGACCATCACTCCTGCTATAGCGGATTTCAGGTACAGGACGCCGCTAACTTCCCAGCTGCACGGTAAATATCAGTATACAGGATTTTTCCAGTTAAGTCAATGGTTTTTTGCTATTTAATTCATTGGAGAAACAACAGACGAAGCCATTGCCCCCAATAAGGCATATTTGTGGTGTGGCTGGAGAAGGTGAATTAAATAGTGGGAGGAGATTTGGGGATGGAAGCTGATGTATTCTGCTTACTCGAGAATGACTGGGAATAGGGGGATTGGTTCTCTCGGGCATCTGTCTAATGAATTAAATAATAAAAAAGGGGAAAAATATTTGGGAATGAGGATGGATGTAGTTTACTAATTAAGTAATTATAAGTAAAAATAATTATTTAAAGGAAAATATTGACACAGAACAAAGGCTGTGTTATGCTGTTGCTATGTTCATAAATTTATTTAATAATTAGTAGAGGTTTATTGGGATTGTGTCTTAAGTAGAAAGGCGGGAAACATTGCAGGGAGACGTTATAGATTCATGGGAAGAGAGACTTCGGCTTACTTTAGACCATTTTCGTAATGAGAATATGGCGGATTTTCGTAAGAATTCCGAAGCATACAGGCGTTTGGTGAGAGAAGAAGAGGAAGCCTATGCGAAGCTGGACACGCTGAATCTGACAGAGGAGCAGAGGGAGGTTATTGAAGAGGCTTTTGAGGCTCAGAGTGCAGCGGAGGCAGAGTATGCGACAGAGAGTTATTTTTGTGGAATAGCAGATTGTATCCGTTTTTTGAAATATATTGAGGGGACAAGAAGCAAGTAATGTGGTATTTGGACATTTTATCCTCTTACAGCAAGAAGACTCCGACCTCTAAGGTGGGAGATGAATTGCCAGGCTATTAGAATTTAAATTATATTTGGAGGAAGATTGCGTATATAATATTTTTCTAAGATGAACAGAGATGGGGACAATGATAGAAACTGGATTAAGAGATTAAGCGGGAATCCCTGGCGATTCAACTACCGGGGACTTTACATAAGGATAAAGAGTCGAAAAAGATTGAATATATGAGATTTTCCTTGAAAAGAGGTATAGGGTTTGATATAATGTTTTATTGACTATGGGCTGAGGAAAAATTTTAAGTCCCATGATAAATGAAGATAGATACACTGTTTGAATGCCGGTAAGTACGGCACAGGGAAAGTAGGAGGAAGAAGAATGCATTGGTCTGAGAAGATTGCAAAGGATATTATTAAGAGATCTCCGGACAAGGAAGAGTACGTTTGTGCAGCGGGTATTAGCCCATCCGGATCCATTCACATTGGTAATTTTAGAGATATAGCAACAAGTTATTTTGTATATAAGGCTTTAATTAAACAGGGCAAGAAGGCTCGTCTGTTATTTTCATGGGATGAGTTTGACCGTTTCAGAAAAGTACCTGTTAATGTTAAAGAAGTAGCACCAGAATTAGAGAACGAGATTGGTAAGCCATATGTAGACGTTAAGGATCCATATGGATGCTGTTCTTCTTATGCAGAACATTTTGAGAAAGAGTTCGAAGCATCTCTTTCACGTTTTGGAGTAAAGGTTGACTTCCGCAGACAGAGCGAGAACTACCGCAGCGGTAAGTATGCGAAGTATGTTATTCAGGCTGTACAGAAGAGACGTGAGATTTTTGATATTCTTGATAAGTTCCGTCAGCAGGTTGCAACACCAGAAGAAAGAGAAGCATATTATCCAGTAAGTATTTACTGCCCGGTATGTGGTAAGGATGAGACTACTATCACATCTTCTTCTGAAGATGGAGTAACTTGTGAGTACACATGTAAGTGCGGACATAAGGGAACATGGGATTTCAGCAAGGACTTTAACTGTAAGCTTGCATGGAAGATTGACTGGCCTATGCGTTGGATGATTGAAGGCGTTGACTTTGAGCCGGGCGGAAAGGATCATGCCAGCCCAGGAGGAAGTTACGATACAAGTAAGATTATTGCTAAGAAGATTTTCGGAGCACAGGCTCCTATGTTCAAGGGATACGAGTTTGTAGGTATTAAGGGAACAACAGGTAAGATGTCTGGTTCTACAGGTCTTAACCTTACACCAGATACATTACTTAAGATTTATCAGCCAGAAATGATTTTATGGCTTTATTCTAAGTCAGAACCAAACAAGGCATTTGATTTCTGTTTTGATGATGAGATTTTACGTCAGTATTTTGAGTTTGATAAGATGCTCAAGGTATATCAGGCAGGTAAGGGTAAGAACTACGATTACATCGAAGGTATCATGCATAACTGTATGATTGAAGGGCGTGAGCTTTATCCGGTACCAATGCAGCAGATTGTAAACTTTGGTTCTGTTGTAGACTTTAATGCAGATATGCTTGAGACAGTATTCGAGAAGATTGGTACTCCATATAAGAAAGAGGAGTTTGCAGAGCGTCTTGAACTTGCAAAATACTGGTTAGAGAAGTGTTCCCCTGAGAACATGAATACTCTTCTTGGATATAGAAACTGGGATTTCTATAACACTTTGAATGAGGTAGAGAAGAAGGAGATTCAGTTACTTCATGACTTTATTGCTAAGGGAGAGTATGATTTAGATGCTCTTAACAGCTTTATTTACACGATTCCAAGAGAAGCAGACCCAGACTTCCAGGAAGAGAATAAGAAGACTGCACAGGCACAGTTCTTCAAGAATGCATATAACCTTATGATTGGTAAGGCAGCAGGCCCAAGACTTTACTTATTCCTGTTTGCTGTAGAGCCACAGAGATATCTTGGACTTCTTGATTTCTCCACTCCACAGACAGAGGAAGAGAAGACTCTTGCAGCAGAAGCAAAGGCTGAGGCAGAGAGAAAAGCTGCTGAAGAAGAAGCAAGAAGAAAGGCTGCCGAGGAAGAGGAAGCTCGTAAGAATGCAATCGCACCAATCAAAGAAGAGATTACAATTGATGAGTTTGATAAAGTAGACATGCGTGTTTGTAAAGTTATCAACTGTGAGATTGTAAAGAATGCTAAGAAACTCTTAAAACTCACATTGTTTGATGGATTAGATGAGAGAGTTATTGTATCCTCTATCCGTGATGACTACACACCAGAAGAACTTATCGGAAGAAAGATTATCGTAATCGCTAACTTAAAACCAGCGAAGTTTGCTGGAGTGAAGAGTAATGGTATGCTTATTGCAGCCAGCGGAGATGATTTTGGATGTAAGATTATCTTTGTTGATGACTGCGTACCAGAAGGAACAGCAATTCACTAAAATATTTTTCAAACACGCTCTAAAGTGCTTTTACGATATTTTACAAAGAATACAGACAGATAAAATATATAATGCACGTCATATTTTGCCAGGCTGGTATAATGTGGCGTGCATATTTTTATAATAATTTTGCAGGAAGCGGGTAAGGGGATGTTATAGATGAATAAAAAAGAAAAGAAACTTATCGGAGCATTGATCGGACTTGCGAAAGCATGTAATGTTCACTTAAAAACAGAGAATACAGATGGTATTATTATAAAGAGTCTTGCGTCAATATTTCCTTTAGAGGAGAATGGCGAAGAATTATTACAACGTGTCCGTGAAGAAAAGCTTGCGGTAGCCCCAGATTGTGCCACCTGTTTTGCGCCTTGCGGCAATACAGACGAGTATAACCTGGATGAGCTGCAAGCGTCTGGTATAAGTGAGACTGTACGGGATTTAAAGTTTCAGCTTTTGAATGTAAGTCATGAAATCGCTTCTGGAATGGTATCTTATACAATAAACAGCACAGAAGAAAACATAAGCTTATTGTATAAGGCATTATGTGTGGTCAGTTATGATGTAGACGAAGAGAGGGTGCAGACTGTCCTTAAAGAACTGCAGAGGATTATAATATAATAAAAGGAGAAAAACAAACAGATGAATACTATCTGTTTGTTTCTCTCATCCCACAAATCAGCTTTTATTTTTTGCATTAAAACAGTAGAAAGTCACGGTGTCCCCAGATTCTAATGTTGCAGTATACCCTGCTACAGAGTCTTCGAATAAATCTTCTTCATCGATTTTGTCGTAGGAAATGACAGCAGGAATGGTAATAACACCTTCCTGTCCTGCAAGGTTGAACTGGATTTCATCATCATCTGCATAATAATTAAAGAAGCAGGAGTCAAAAGAAATCCAGATTTTGTTGATTCGTATATTTCCCATAATGCCGCGATAGTTGCGGAGTAAGGTATGGAATTCAGATGTTTTTGTCATAAAATAATCCTCCAGTCCAGAGCGTGTTTGAGAAATCAAAAAGGATATGCACGCTCCAGTATTTAATAGTAAATTACATGGATATAGTTTATCATGTTTCGACAATAATTGCTATTTTTTCTGTATAATGATAAGATTAAGACAGAGTATAAAATACATTCTAATAGTTATATCAGATGTGAGATGACTCCCACATCTGTAGGTGGCGAGCAACAAATCAGTATCAGTGGGCATTCTTGAAAAATGTATTTTGGGGATTGTCATGGACTATAGAAAGAAAATTAAGGGATAAATAAAATTTGGGCGCAATTAACAAAAATTTCTTATAAAATCAAACATAAAAAGATTTTGGGAGTACATAACATTTTTTAGAAATTAAGCAGGAATCTCGATAATTCAGGTACCGAGTTTTTCATGGAGGGAAATATTGAAAGAGAGAAGAGGGTTAAGTAGAGAATTGAAAAGGGCAGGAAGTATTTTACTTTTGCTTTGTTTTATTTTGGCGGGAAGCTTTTTTTTCACAAAAGATGTAGATGCAGCGACATTTTCAGATACGCAAAAAGAATATATTAATGTGCTGTCAAAGTTTATGATAGAGGGAACGGTTTCGGGAAATCTTGATGTTTACCGAACGGTGAGCCAGGGAAAATCTGGTAAGAAGTGTATGGAAGCGGCAGCTATTTCAAACAGAGCAGCTCTTATGGCTGAGGGAATAGATTTTCTTGATTCTAACTGGTCACAGTATTATGCAGTAGAAACGAGAGATGGAGCGACAACATTTAACAGTACGAAGCTCATAAGCCGCAGTAAGTTTCGCAGAAGGTATAAGAAGATTATACGAGGGCTGGATGAGGCATTGTCAACCGTAGATTCTTCTATGAGCCAGGCAGATAAAGCGATGGCAGTGTATATTTATTTTGCGGAGAACACGACGTATAAAGAGTCAAAAGATGCACACACAGGATATGATGTGTTGGTAAGTCATGTGGGTGTGTGTGACGGTTTGGCTAATGCTTATGCTCTTGCGATGAATACGCTTGGAATTCCATGCGCGGTTATCAGTAATTATTCAAAAAACCATTCCTGGAATATAGTAAAGCTTAATGGAATCTGGTATTTTGTTGATTTGACCAATGGTGTGGGAGTCGGCAAGCATGAGGGAATGGTAGTGACTTATGATAGTTTCCTTGTGGGGAAGAATACTTTTCTAAAGACCCATCCTGGATACAAGAAGCAGGATCTATACGGACAGGGCAATTCAAATAATCTGAAGATGCGGAAGATTAAACTGGCATCTTCTGATTATATAAAGAATTCAAAAGAGATGAAGCAGGCGCTTGAGAATAAAACATGTACATTCTATCATAAGGGATACTGGTACTGGATTTCTCAGGATAATTATCTGAAAAAGTCGAATTTGAGAGGAAATAAAGCGGTTGTATTTTATGCGCCAAGGTCGGGTAATTATATAGGGTGGATTCGGCAGTATAACAATCGGATTATTCTGTCATTGAATTCTGGAATCTATCGAATGAGCTTTTTAAATAAATATCCTGTTTTACTGAAAAAGGTAGATAATCGGGATAAAAATGCGGAGACAAAGGGAGCATTATGGAGTCTTATTTATATTGGAAGATTCATTGTGAATAAGAATGGCTGGCTTTCCTATTATACGACAGACTTTCATGGTGTCAGGAGAGGAAATGTAAAGATTTTTCTCGGAAGGGCACAGCAATCTGGTCAGCTTACAAAGAGTGGTCGCAAGATCATACAGCTGCAGGCAGGACAAATAAAGCAGCTTGCAACGATTCATATGCATGACAGAGGGCTTAGGACAGCAGGCTGGACAAGTGCAAATCCATCAATTGTAAGTATTGATAATAATGGATATATGAAAGCAAAGAGGAGCGGAAAGACATATATTTCTACCAGAATTAATGGAAGAAAAAGAGCTTTTCGTGTAAAAGTTTCTGGCTACACGATTACTTATAAGAACGTAGGAATTAATTCTTCCAAGAATAGAGAGATGTTATCTGGAAAGAGAGCAGTTACATTGCGAAGTCCGCGAAAAAAAGGTTATACTTTTGTTGGCTGGTACGATAGCTCAGGAAAAAATGTAACAGTAATTCCAAAGGGAAATACAAAGAATCTTATTTTGCATGCAAAATGGGATAAGACAAGTTCAAAAGACAGCGTAAAAGCGAAATAACAGAAAAATAAACGGTATGGATTACATAAAAATACATATAAATAATAGATGCAGTGTAAAGAAAAGTGATATAGGAGAATGAGATCATGGAAGAGAACAAAGAAAAAACAGTAAAGAAAAGACAGGAATGTGATCCAGCCTACCAGTGGCATATTCAGGATTTATATGCTTCTGACGAAGCGTGGGAGAAAGATTATGAAAGTCTTACGAGTGAGATTCAAAGCCTTGCAGCATATGAGGGACGTTTAAAAGAAGGTTCCGAAGTATTTGTGGAGTATATGCGTAAAAAAGAAGCGCTTATGAAAAAGTTTGAGGCGATTTATGTTTATGCAAATCAGCGTTATCACGAGGATACTGGAAACAGTTTTTACCAGGGACTTGCAGGTAAGGCGCAGACATTATCCATCCAGCTAGACAGTGCTGTAGTATTTGAGGAACCAGAACTTCTTGCAATTGGGAAAAAGACGATAGATAGCTGGTTTACACAAAACATGGATATGCAATTATACAAAAGATATTTTTACGAATTGTTCCGCCAGCAGAAGCATGTTCTTTCTAAAGAAGAGGAAGCGATTCTTGCTGATGTGTCCGATATGTCTGCCGATGTATCCAATATTTTTTCTATGTTTAATAATGCAGATATCCGTTTTCCATCTATTGAGGGAAAAGAAGGAGAAAAAATTCCAGTAAGTCATGGAAGATATACGCTTCTTTTAGAAAGCAGAGATGTGAATATTCGTAAAAGTGCCTTTGAGTCAGTTTACTCACAGTATGGACAATATAGAAATACTTTAGCGGCGCTCTATGCAGCGAATTTGAAGAATACTGCATTTTTCGCAAAAAAAAGACATTATAATTCTTCTTTAGAAATGGCATTAGAAGGCGGGGAGATACCAACTTCTGTATACACGAACCTGATTGATACAGTACATGAGCATATGGATTTAATGCATCGCTATGTTTCTCTTAGAAAGAAAGCGTTAAAGGCAGAAGAACTGCATATGTATGATCTCTATGTACCAATGGTCGATGAATTTGAGATGAAAGTACCATTTTCTAAGGCAAAAGAAATCGTAAAGAAAGGGCTTGCACCATTAGGAAAGGAATACGGTAAAGTTCTTTCTGATGGAATGGAAAGTGGCTGGATTGATGTATATGAGAATGAGGGAAAGAGAAGCGGAGCCTATTCCTGGGGAGCTTACGGATGCCATCCATTTGTATTGATGAACTATCAGGATAATCTGAATAATGTGTTTACGCTTGCCCATGAAATGGGACATTCCATGCATTCTTATTATTCAGATAAGAATCAGCCATACATTTACGCGGGATACCGTATCTTTGTTGCGGAAGTAGCATCTACATGTAACGAGGCTCTTTTGATGGAATATCTTTTAAAGAATACAGAAGAGAAAAAAGAGAAAATGTATCTGATCAATTATTTCTTAGAGCAGTTTAAGGGAACATTATACCGTCAGACCATGTTTGCAGAATTTGAGAAAATTACACATGAGATGGCATGGAATAAAGAGCCGCTTACTGCGGAAGTATTATGTGACATTTACTATAAACTGAATCAGAAATATTTTGGAGAAGACATTGTTATTGATAAAGAAATTGCCTTAGAATGGGCAAGAATCCCACATTTCTATACACCATTTTATGTATATCAATATGCAACTGGTTATTCAGCAGCGATTGCAATCAGCAGAAAGATTTTAAGTGGAGATGAAAGGGCAAAAGAGGGCTACTTTAAGTTCTTAAGTGGTGGAAGTTCCATGAATCCAATTGATTTACTTCGTCTTTGTAATGTAGATATGGCTGCAAAGGAACCGATAGAATCTGCATTAAAGTTATTTGGCGAGCTTCTTGACGAGATGGAAGAGATGCTGTAATTGTGGTATAGTAAGAAAATAAATATAAAAAATGCCATATAAATTATGTCTTGGAATGCAGGCTTTTTATCAAGGAATTTTTTGGGGATAATGAGGCAGTATATTTAGAGGTAAGCATTTAATATATTAAAAAATAACAGAGTATTGGGAGATAAATTATGTATGAATTTACGTTGCTAAAAAGCATGTTTTTTGAACTGGATAAATATAAAATAGAAGGGGTTACTCAGACGAAGGAGAAACAGAGAACTTTTCGCCGTCTGGAAGTTTCCTATGACAGTGTACCGGAAATAACGTCTATTACAGCAGAAGAGAGAATTCTTCCATATGTGGACAGATATTATCTTTTTATTAATGACGAACGTGTGGACACAGATATTCATGACCCGAAGGTAAAACAGGTTATCTATGAATTTTATAAACAGCATCATCCAGAATATTTAAAGGAGAATCTTCCTGATGATATGACAGATGTAGATATTTTAGACTGTTTTGAAGTATTTAAGATGCCAGATTACCGACCAAAGCATGCATTTCCAGGTCTGGTAACACTTGAAGACATCCGTAATGGCAATATTCACGATGAAGATAAACCCAAGTTTGCATTTCCGGGCTTAGAGTTGTATTCTAATAGGGATGCGTCTGAAGATGAGGAAGAAAAACCGATGGTAGCTTCTTACAAAGGTTATACTGCATTTGACGGTGACCGGGAACAGGCGAAAGATAAAATAGAACAGTTGAAGAGTCAGTTTGCTTCTCAGATAGAAGCATTAAACGTAGACGAAATTTTGAAAAACCGTTCTGAGAATCAGGAGGAATAGATAATGTACAGAGAAGTATCCAAATTAATTTTATATCGGGATTTAGGAGAAGACAGTATTCTTTTAAATATGGCAGATATTTTTAAGAGATTCGATAGCTGCCATTACAGAGCTGACGAATTAATCACAGACATTTACAGAGAAATGAAAGCGCTTTTAGATCTTGCGACTACATATGGATTTGACAAGAACTTATGGCACAATTACCTGACATTTGTCTTAGTAACCAATGAAAATTCTTTCAGCATGACAAGCGAGAAAGTCGGAGCAAATAATGGAACAGTCAATCACTTTGCAAAGAATGATTTCCAGGTATTTATGAATCTTTTCCATTATGACTTCAGACCGATCGAGGAGACATTAGGTATTGATTGTTTCAGCACAATTTTAGATTATAAGGCAATCGGCAAGACAGAGCGAATGTATAATAAAAATGTAAGTGAAAAAGTACGTGCCCTTTCTGATGAACTGGCAGCGGCAGAAGATGTAGATACATTCTTCAATGCAGTTGTGAAGTTCTATAAAGATTACGGTGTAGGAATGTTTGGACTTAACAAAGCGTTCCGTATCGTAGAGAATAATGGAAAGCCGGACTTTGTTCCGATCAATAATCTGGACAAGGTTGTGCTTGATGATCTTACAGGATATGAGATTCAGAAAAAGAAACTTGTAGATAACACAGAAGCATTTGTACAGGGTAAAGTAGCGAACAACTGTCTTCTTTATGGTGATGCCGGTACAGGTAAGTCCACAAGCATCAAGGCAATTCTTAACCAGTATTATGGTGACGGACTTCGTATGATTGAGATTTATAAACATCAGTTTAAATATCTTTCTGCGATTATCAGCCATATCAAGAACAGAAACTACCGTTTTATCATTTACATGGATGACTTATCTTTCGAAGAATTTGAGATCGAATACAAATACCTGAAAGCAGTTATTGAAGGTGGAATGGAGACAAAACCAGATAACGTACTTATCTACGCAACATCTAACCGCCGTCATCTCATCCGTGAGACATGGTCAGACCGTTCCGACAAGGACGAAGAACTGCATCGTTCTGATACGGTACAGGAGAAGTTATCACTGGCAGCACGTTTTGGTGTAAGTATCAACTACTCCAAACCAACACAGCAGGAATACTTCCAGATTGTAACAAATCTTGCAAAGAAGTATCCGGAAATCAAGTTAAGCGATAAAGAACTTTGTGCAGAAGCCAACAAATGGGAACTTTCTCATGGTGGAATCTCCGGCCGTACCGCACAGCAGTTTATTAATTATATAGCTGGTAAATCTGAGAAATAATATATTAAGAATAGAATCCTTCTTTTTTGCAAAAGATAATCTTTGAAAGCAGAGGTGTTTTTTGTGAAAAAGAAGGAAAAATTATTTTTAGGGGGAGAAATTAATCTTTCAGAGCTTGATGCGGATGTTCAGAAAAAATATGAGGTTGCAAAAGAGCTTGGAATCTATGACAAAGTTTTAGAAAAGGGTTGGGGTTCACTTACAGCAGAAGAGACAGGAAGAGTGGGCGGAGTGCTCAGAAAAAGAAAGAACTCCGGGGAAAGAGTTCTTTCTTAGCCTCGCTTAGAGGCATTCATTAAAAGGAGGAAGCCCATATATCCTGATATACGGGCTTCAAAATATGAAAAAAATCTTTAGCCACAAGAAATAGAGGGATTTCTTTGTTGCTGTCTATACTATAAAGAAAAAGTATGTCCGATTTTTGAAGAAAATTTGAACAAAAGGTGAAACAGATTGAAAAATATAGATATGTTTTGCGGGGGGGGCAAGGAGGAAAATGTAATGGGTGTTGTGATTGGAAGAATGGATGGACAGGTTGAAAAAATATTTTTAGGAAATAATTTAACAAGAAGTACAAAAAATTATGCTAAAATCCTGAAAGATGAGAACTTGTCAGAAGAGGAAAAACAGCGTATTCTAGCAGCAGAGAAGAAAAAACAGGAAGAAGATATAATTTTGTAATATTTATGATTGGAGAAATATGTGTATGAAGATTTCAGTGGCTATGGCATATTATAATGGTGGTACATATATAGAAGAACAGATGGATTCGATATTATCACAACTTGGGGAAAAGGATGAAGTGATAGTATCTGTTGATGGAGCAAGTGATGGATCAAAGCCCCTTCTTTTAAAGATGGCAGAAGTGGATTCCCGAATTCATATTGTGAAGGGACCGGGCAAGGGTGTTGTAAGGAATTTTGAGAATGCGATCCGGCATTGTAACGGAGATATTATATATTTGTCTGATCAGGATGACATATGGAAGCCAGATAAAGTCGAGAAAGTGAATTATGCATTTTCAAATCCAGAAGTAAAAGCTGTTCTTCATGATGCAGAGATTGTGGACGAGAATGGTGTAGCAACAGGAGCGGCCAGCCTTTTTTCTATAAGGGGAAGCCGGGCTGGGATTTTGAAAAATCTTCTGAAAAACAGCTATGTGGGATGCTGCATGGCATTTCGCAAAGAATTGATTCCCATTATTTGTCCTATTCCAAATGAAATGTATATGCATGACTATTGGATTGGAACAGCGGCAGAGTATATGGGAAAGGTTTGCTTTTTGGACAAACCACTTATTGGCTATCGCAGGCATTCGTCTAATGTTACACAGATGACACATGGAAGTATCCGTTTTATGATAAAAAAGAGAATTGATATAATACGCTGCCTGGGATTATTAAAGAAGCGAGTGAGGAAAGTAAAAGCTTAGAGAGTGTTTGATGCGCTTGGCAAAATCCCTGACAAATCGGGATATGCAGATTACTTTTACTTTTTTAAACACACTCTGGAAATCTGAAAAAGGGAGGATGAGAAAGGAACATATGAATATAAAAAAAGAAGGGAAACAGATAAGGCATATTGGCCAGAGATTTGGTAGAAAGCATGTTATTGCACTGTCTTTTTTCATGCCGCTTATTGTCATGACTGGCTGCTGTATTGCCTTTGGTATACAGCCATTTGGTGATAATTCGCTGTTGATTATTGACGGTTTACATCAGTATATGCCATTTTATTCTGTTTTGTATGATAAGTTAAAAGGCGGAGAAAGTCTTTTTTACAGTTTCCGTTCTGGATTAGGAATTAACTTTTTATCATTATTTTCCTATTATTTATCCAGTCCGCTTAATCTTTTGATTATATTTTTTAAGAAAACGCAGCTCAATATGGCAGTTAGTATGATTATCGTATTGAAAATTGCACTTAGTGGAATGACGGCCGGGATTTATTTTTCTTCAAAAAGCAAGAAACAGGGGCTTCATGTACTCATGATTTCGATGGCGTATGCATTATCAAGCTACATGGTTGGCTATTGCTGGAATGTTATGTGGCTGGATGCGATTATGATTTTCCCAATTGTTGTTATGGGGCTGGAGCGTTTGATTGATAAAAAGGACGGAAGGCTATATTGTCTTGCGTTGTTTTATGCGTTGTACTGTAATTATTACATTGCATTTATGATTTGTATTTTTGCAATAATATGGTATATTTTTTATTCCTTTAAAAGTGTAAAACAGTTCTTTTTCCGGGGAATTTCATTTGCACTATATTCTTTCCTTGCAGCAGGAATGGCGGCAGTATTACTCATTCCAGCATATCTTGGAATTAAACAGACGGCATCAGGAGAAGCAATGACATTACCGGATCACAGCTTTCTTACGAATGCGGCAGATCTGCTAAATCGCCAGTTTGCGATGGGAAGTCCGATCAGTCATGATAATTTTGATGGAAATGCCAATTTGTATATTGGTATTTTTACCGTATTAGCAGTTGGATTATATTTGTTGAATCAGCAGATTAAAATTAGTGATAAGATAAAGAAAACTCTTTTAGTAGGATTATTTTATTTGAGTTTTGGTGAAATGATTCTCAACTTTATCTGGCATGGATTTCATGATCAGTATGGTATTCCGAATCGTTTCTCATTCCTGTTTGGTTTTGTGCTTCTGCATATGTTGTGGGAAGTATTTGAACATTTAGATGGAACAAAAGGCTGGCATGTGGCGTTTGCCTGTATGGCAGGAGTAGGACTTTTAGCTTATGCCAGGGTAAAAGGAACACAGCCACTGGAAGATAAAGTTTATGGTGTGGCAGGAATGCTGTTTATTTTGTATGGAATGATATTACTCCTGTATACATTATCTCGTAAGAGAAAAGTGTGGTATAAGGCTGCATTTTGTATAGTGGCAATAATAGAGATTGCCACAACAGCCTGTATGGGCTTTAATGAAAATGGTCAGATTTCTGTCTCAAAGTTTTTCTATGGAACAGAAGATATGGAGAAAGCTGCTGCATCTTTAAAAGATGGGACATTTTACAGAAGCGAGCTTGCCAGTGCGCTTATGGTAGATGAAAATGCCTGGTATCCAATAAACAGTGTGGGACTTTTTGGTTCTACAGCGACAGACCGAATGGTTAATATGATGGATAATCTTGGTTTTTATACGGGGTGTAATGAGTATCTTTATAAAGGTGCAACACCAGTAACGAACTTCCTTTTGAATGTAAAATACCTGTATTATCATCAGGAAGATTCTCTGACAACAGATTTTAAATATCTGAAGACACAGGGGACTTTTGATATTTATGAGAATCCGGCAAAAGGAATGTCTATAGGATATCTCATGAATGATTCCATAAAAGACTGGTATTATGACAGTGCTTATCCATTCCGTGTACAGAATGATCTTGGAGAGCAGGCATTTGATGTATTTGAGCTGTTTCATGATATTGAGATTGACGATCCGGCAACCAATGGATGTACTGCATCAAAGACGAATGATGGAGAATATTATTTTGAATATGGCGATTCGCGACCGGACAATATGACATTTACCATTCCAATTACAGAGACGGCAGAGAATCTGTATCTGTTTTATGATGGAACACAGGTAGAAAATGCACAGATAATGGTAGATGGAACCAATGTGAAATCAGGAGATTTAGATGGTTATATGCTTCCAATCGGAAAAGTATCCGCAGGTTCAGAAGTTAAAGTAACTTTTGAGTTAAAAGGAGAGACCGAGGATGGTTATGTGCGCCTTTCTGCGGCAGACTTCGATCAGGAGGTATTTGAAGATTTTAAAAAGACAGCAGCAGAGCAGGCATTTACGGTGACGGATTACTCAAGTAATTCTCTGGAAGGCACAGTGGATGCTTCAGATAATCAGACATTATTTTTGTCAATTCCATATGATTCTGGATGGAAAGTAAAGGTAGATGGCAAAGAAGTAAAGACATGTCGTATCGGAGATGCTTTTCTTGGAGTAAAAGTTCCTTCTGGTGAGCATACAGTTTCCTTAAAATATACACCGCCAGGATTTTCTATTGGCTGGAAAGTAAGCCTTGCAGCAGCAATTATTTTTATTGTTCTTTGTTTTGTAAAATACCGATACAAAGCTGATATAAAAAAGAAAGAATAAAGATAGATTTTGGAAATGATTTTTAATAAAACATATGGTAGACTAGAGCGTGTTTGAAAATCGGAATGGCCGAAGCAGGAAGAGTCCGAGAGTATATATGGAGTAAAAGGAGGATTTATTATGTTTAAAAGAAAAATTATTACATTATCAGCAATAATGATAGCAGGTCTTATGACCTTTCAGGCAAATGTATCGGCAGATGCAGTAGAGGAGAAACCATATCTTTCCCTGGGGGCGGATTTAAGTACAGATCAGAAAAGTAAAGTCCTTGAACTTCTTGACGTAGATGAGAAAGCACTCGATCAGTATAATATAGTAACAGTGACGAATGCGGATGAACATAAATATCTTGATGATTATTTAGATTCTTCTGTGATTGGTACAAAGGCCTTATCCTCTGTTCTGGTTGAAAAAAGAGATAAGGGAGAAGGCATTGATGTTACAACGAAAAATATTACTTACTGTACAGCAGGTATGTATGAAAATGCGCTTACAACAGCAGGTGTGACAGATGCCACAGTAACTGTAGCAGGACCTTTTAATATTACAGGAACTGCTGCTTTAGTTGGTGCAATGAATGCGTATGAAGACATGACGGGTGAAGATATTTCCAGCGAGAGCAAAGATGCCGCAACGAATGAGCTGGTAGTTACCAGTGAGTTAGCCGATCAGCTTAATGATTCCGACAAAGCCGAACAGTTTTTAGCGTTAATTAAAGAAAAAGTTCTTTCAGATGATGTAAAATCAGAAAGTGACATCAATGATATTATTGATGAGTGCAGCAAAGACTTAGATATTACGGTAACAGATGATCAGAAAGCACAGATTGCAGAACTTATGCAAAAAATTAATAAGCTTGATTTAAATGTAAATGACTTAAAAGAACAGGCAAGTAAAATTTATGATAAATTGAGTGACATGGATATTGATACACAGGGAATCTTTGAGAAAATAAAGACGGCATTATCTTCTATTTTTGCAGCATTAAGTGGTTTATTTAATTAAGCGGAGATAGAAAATATTTGCAGCTATAAGAGGAAACTTCTATCGGCTTGTGTTATAGTGACATCCCATCACCTGTAGGATGCCGGGGCATTCTTGAATATACGCTCTGGAGTTAGAAGTCTTCTTGCTGGAAGAGGATAAGGTGAATTATAAAAAACTATAAATTTTTATAGCATATAGCAGAATTGCTCCTGGAATGCCAAGAACTGTACATACAGCGCCTGTAATCGGATTAATTCCAATTCCAGTGATGATGTCTCTTGCAGCGCAGAAAAAGTTAAAAAAGTAAATGAACGAAAGACCGGCGGCACCGCGTCCGATGATGGAAAAAAGTGCTGTGGGTCTTTTTTTTATGTATGCAATAAAATATCCTGCAAAACAGGCCGCGCAAAAAATAAGCAGAATTTTATTTTGAGATAGATTATCCTGGGATAATATATTCTGGATGGATGAATTATTAATAAATAAAGTGGAAAAATGAGTAGAAAAAGAAAAAAGAATAGGGTACATAAATTATCTCCTTAGCATGCAGCTTTGCCAGAAAGCATTTTTCAAATACGTTCTGGCATATTAGTTTTTATGAGTTTATGAAAAAGTAAGAGAAAATATGAAAAATATCTTTAAATAAATAATTTGTAATTTAAGTAAAATAAAGGTAGACAAAAATTGGAAAACGTGATATATTAATTTTGGAATAACTGTCATATATTTACATCAAATAAAATAATGGAGGGATGTGATATGGATTTTTCAGATATTCGCACAATCATTATAGGAGAAGCAGGAGAGTATGGTAAGCGGCTGGTGAGGTATTTGGAGATTCACCTTTCATCTGCAGTGCGTGTATATCATTTTACAACGGCAGAAGGCATGGTTTCTTTTAAAGAAGAGGCAGAGATTTATCTTTTAGATGAAAGATTTTTTAAAGAATTATCGGAAGAGAAACAGAAATTTTTAAAACAGAAGAAGCTGATTTTACTAACCTGGCGGGAGGAACAAGGCTCTTTTTGCAAATATGATAATCCCCAGAAGTTGTTAGATATGTTGTCTGATTTTACAGATTATAATTCGGATTTATCAGACTTGGCAGCAGAGTTAAAAGATACACCGACGAAGTTAACAATCGTGTATTCCCCTGTGTATGATGAATATCTTGAGCAGATAGCACGTTCTTTTATGTCATTGGGAGATGTATATATGGGAGCGGAAGATCTGGGCTATAAAGGGATAGATTCTGAATACGGAGAAGGCGGTGATATGGGAGATTTATGCTATTACATTCATTTAAGGGAAGAGAATATTTTAGATATATTGCAGGATATGCTTATTCCGAAAGAAGAAGTTCAGGTGTTACATTCTCCAGACTTGTATTTTTATTTGCGGGAACTGACGAAGGAAGATTATGCATGGTTTTTCGATAAGATTAAGAAAGAGAGTCCCTATAGGGAAGTGTTCTGGGGAGCAGGGAATTGTTTTGTTGCCAATGTAGATATGCTGAGCTTTTTTGATCAGGTTATATTGATAGATTCGAGGAAGAATCCGAGGCAGAGTATTTTTTGTGACCGTTTGGAACGTGTATTAAATATTAATCAGGGAGAGCCTCAAATATGGCAGAGGATATACAGGGAGGATATTTTAGATGGAACTGCCTGGTAAGAGAGAGCTGAGAGAACAGATTTTACACCAGATGGATGGAAGAACATCATATGTCAGCGATAAAGATGTATATCGTGAGATTGATAAGGCAATCTTACGTTCAAGTCATGGCGGATACGGGACACTTTCTGAGAAAGAAGAACTAAGAAGACAGATGTTTTATTCGATAAGAGGATTTGATGTTCTTGAAAAATATTTGGGTGACAGCAGTATAAGTGAGATTATGGTAATTGGAGCCTCGCGTATTTTTGTAGAGCAGAACGGAAAGATTAGAAGAATAGAAGAACACTTTTCAGAAGAGGGCGATGTATACCGCTTGATAGAGCAGATTGTGGCACCAACAAACCGAATGGTGAACGAGGCTTGTCCTATTGTGGACAGCAGACTTCCAGACGGTTCGAGGGTACATATTGTATTGCCGCCAGTATCACTGGAAGGGCCGGTTATCACAATTCGTAAGTTTCTAAAAGGAGGCATGACGATAGAGAAGCTTTTAGCATTTGAAGAGTTTCCAGAGAAACTTACAGGTATACTGTCCGCCCTGGTAAAGAGCAGATACAATATTCTTATTAGTGGAGCGACAAACTCAGGTAAATCCTCTCTTTTGAATGCACTTGCAGAATATATAGGGAAGAGGGAAAGAGTAATTACGATAGAGGATTCAGCAGAACTCCAGCTTTTTCATGTAGAGAATCTTGTTCGACTAGAAACGAGGAATGCAAACATGGAGGGAGAGAATGAGATTACTATGCAGGACTTGATTAAGGCATCTTTGCGAATGCGGCCGGACCGAATTATCGTAGGAGAAGTGCGAGGGGCAGAAGCCATGTCGATGCTTCAGGCATTATCAACTGGGCATAGTGGGTCTGTATCTTCGATACATGCCAATTCATGTCGAGATGCACTAAGACGTTTAGAAACGATGGTTTTAATGGGAATGGATATGCCTCTTGCAGCAATACAGGGATTGATTGCTTCTTCAGTAGACATTCTCATTCATTTAGGGAGACTTACTACAGGGAAAAGAAAGATATTAGAGATATGCGAAATTAAGGATTACAGTAGAGCAGAGTATGATATTCGTACCCTATTTCAATATAAAGCAGGACAGACAGAAAGTTTGGAAATGACAGGGAAACTTTTTCATACGGAAAAGCTTAAGAGCTATGGGCAGTATGAAAACTATTGTGAGGCGGTGAGACTGTTTTGTGAAGAGAAGAGAGAGGGTTAGTTCCTTTTTGATTGTGGAAGCAGGTCTTATTTTACTGAATATTTTATGTTATGGAGATATACGCTGGCTGCTTTTAGAACAAATATTATTATTTCCGTGTTTTAATGTTCTAAAAAGAAAGAAAAGGGAGAAAGAAAAACATTTATATGAGAAAGGATTTCAGAATCTGCTGCAATCAATGATGACTTCATTGCAGGCAGGGTATTCTTTGAATAATTCCTGCAGGATTGCACTAAAAGAATTAGAAGAGCTGTATCAAGACCAGAATAATCCAATGTTAAGGCAGATGAGAAGAATCATACAGGGATTAGATCTGCATATTACTTTAGAACAACTCTTTATGGAGTTTGCAGAGAGTACAGGACTAGAAGAGGCAAAGCAGTTTGCGGTCGTGATAGAGATTGTGCGTAGTACCGGGGGAAATATGGTAGAGATTTTAAAAAGGACGATGCAGCATTTGAAATATAAGATGGATACGGAGGAGGAGATAAGAGTTCTTTTAAGTGGAAAGTTATTTGAAAAAAACATTATGTTATCAATGCCATTCTTTATTTTACTATATTTGCGCCTGGCCAATCCTAAATATGTAGAGTGTTTTTACAACACTATTTTAGGACATCTCGTTATGTCAGGTATGATTGGGATTACTGTTTTTTGTTTTTTCTGGTCGGAGAAAATTATGAATATTCGGTTTTAAACAGGAGGTGCATAACTTTTGAATAACATTTTTGTTTCATGGAAACAAAAGATAGAGAGCCGGATAATCAGCGATTTAAAGAGCCAGTATACGGAATCAGAAGAACAGATCAGACAAAGGAAGGAGCAGTTTTTAAAAAAGCAGAAGAAGATTATATTAATAGAAATCATAGCAGGAGCAGTTTTTTTGGCTTTTTTGATTATAAGAGCAGCCTTTTTGCAAGATGATATTTTACTGAGTCGAAATTCATTTGGTCAAGGATCAAAAGAAGTGCAGCTATCTTTAAAAAAGGATGACAAGAAAAAGGAGATAACTTATAAACTTGATGAACAGAAATTATCGGCAGAAGAAGAGTCGAAAGTGTATATACAGTTCTTTAAAAAGTTAAAAAAGATAATGATGAAAAATAATACGTCATTGAAGCAGATACAGACCCCACTGAACCTGCCAGATACAGTAGACGGATATCCTTTTGAGATTACATACGAACTTGCAGAAGATGGATATATTCGTCTGGACGGTTCGATAAATGAAGAAGAACAAGCAAAGCTAAAGCGAGGAGAAACATATAGAACATATATTGTGGTAACAGCACGGTACGGGGAATATCGGAAAAGTAAAAAGTATGAGATCAGGATTGTTCCGAAGAAAAATATATCTCAAACAAATGTGTTTTATAAGATACAGCAATATTTAAAGAAGGAGGAGCAGGAGAATAGATATAGTCGTGATATTAAAATACCGTCTGTCTATAAAGATATTGAAATTACAAAAAGACAGGAAAATCAAGGAGGAATATCAGGCATATTGATTTTATTTGTCACTGTATGTATTTTTATCCCGTTACATAATTATTTAAAATTGCAAGAAGAAGGGAAAAAGTGCCAGGAGCAGGCAGAGCGGGACTTCCCGGTTATTGTTCATCTTCTCACTCTATATATGGGAGCGGGACTATCCTTTTTTTCTGCGGTGAAAAGAATTAGCCAGAACTATCAAAAGCAGAGAGAATTGGATGATTCTAAAAAATATGCTTTTGAAAAAATGATGCGGATGGAACAGCAGATGAGTAATGGTGTAAGCCAGAGAGAGGCATGTCAGGACTGGGGAATGCAGTTTAGGACAGATAGTTATCAGAAGCTTTCGCTTATCTTGATTCAGAGCTTTACGAAAGGCGGCAGGGAAGCAGCAATGTTAATGGAAGCAGAAGAAAGAGAGGCGTTTCATAAGCGGATAGACAGAGCAAAAAAAGAGGGAGAGGAGGCTTCAACAAGATTACTTTTTCCAATGATTTTATTATTGTGTCAGGTAATGTTATTGGTGATGTACCCGGCACTGACTCGCTTTCAGGGATTTTGATTTTAGAAGATGTTATTAGAGCGTGTTTGAAAAATCATTTCTGCAACCTGCACGCCCCAATTTGCGGTATATTTTGTCTTCATTCAGTTGAAGTAGCCCGCTACGCCGCCCTCATTTAGGCGAAATCTCCCACAAATTGTAACGCACATTTTGCAGAAAGCATTTTTCAAACATAATCTAGGATATGGATGTACTTTGCTGAATAAAAGGAGGGAATTGATATGGCATTTATAAAAAGAAAAAAGGAGCAGATGCATCAGAACAATATAGTATATAAAAAGAATCGGTTACAATCTATTTTGTTATCACAGGATGGAATGGGGGTTGTTGAGGTTATCTTAATTATTGTAGAAATATATACTTAGAATATATATGTATATTATGTATTTACTTATAGATATAAGGCAGAGTTTGTAACAGTAAATACAGATAAGAATAAATATATGTATTTGGTGTAATTAATATTAAGAAAAAGAGAAGAAAATAAGATGGAGTATATAGAAGAAAATATATATAATTCTTGTTTTATATAAATAATAGTATATAATAAAAATATAATAAAAAAATTAATATTAAAAGGGGAAAAATATATAATGGCAGGAAAAATTCGTCTTACAAAAAGCGAACGAGAAATTATGGATGTCTTGTGGGAAAAGAGAGAAGCGTTAACATCATCTGAAATAATAAAGTCTAGTATTAATAAGTCTTGGAAAGATACATCTATTCATTTGCTATTAAGAGTATTACTCAAGAAAAATATAATAGAAGTTGCAGGTTTTAAAAAAACTACAAGAAATTATGCAAGGACATTTAAAGCAACGATGTCTCAATATGATTATTTTTTTCAGGAAGATTTTCAAACTATGGATTTGGACAGAAAAATACAGTTTATGAAAATAATCATAGAGAATGCATCTTTGGAAGAATTAGAAGTGATTAATAGTATACTTTGTAAATTAGATAGTTAATTTATAGATTAAAGAATAGGAGAGCAAATTATAAAAGGTAACACTTAGAATGATGTAGGCGTGGTTTTGAAGAATACATATTGGTTTTTGCTTAGGTGCAATATATGAGGGTAGCCATGTCTTGTCAAGCCCTTGCTGCGTTAGCAGTGCGGTAGCAGGCTTTACAAGACATGGCTATCCTCATATAATAGCCGTAGCAAAAACAAGAGTGTATGTATGCCCTGCAGTGTATTAAATATTCAGTTTAGGTTTTAGGTAAGTCCAGATTATTTATGGACGTATTTGTTTTGTAGGGTATAAAATAAATTAATATATAAATTCTATAATGCTTCTTTGAGTAAGGAAATAATATCAATAACTCCTTGCTTATATGCAACTCGGATATATTCTATAGACGAAATGTTTTCGGCGGTGATAGCAGCGTCAACAGTATGCCATTGTTGAGGCGTTAGATTAAGCTCTTGTATTTTCTCATTGGCTTTATTGCATTTTTTCTGAGCTTTTTGATATTTTGCATCTTGATGGAGGGCAATCGGTAATGCCGTTTCCATACGAGAAGTAGCAAGCTGATCCAGAATAGTCTCTTGAGCCGTTTCTAATGAACGAGAGCTATTTTTGTTATCATAAAGTAGATATTCTGTGAGTGCCTTACAGAGATTTTTTTGTAGTTTTTTTTCTTTGTTGCTCATAAGATGAATTCCTCCTTTGTGGATATATATAATAAATTAACGATATACCGTTAACTTATCATTAGACAGAAGAAAAGTCAACGGTATACCGTTAATACGTGCATGGAAAATACTTTATACTGAATATATATTGTGATTTAAGGAGAATTTGCATGACATATTCAGATGCTATAATTAAAAGAATAACCAGCCTATGTATAGAAAAAGAAATTACGATTAACAAATTAGCGACATTATCTGGGATCACACAATCAACACTTAATAGCATGATAAACGGGGAGACTAAAAATCCTAAACTTAAGACTTTACGTAAGATTGCTATGGGATTCGACATGACAGTTGCAGAGTTGTTAGATTTTCCAGAAATGAATGAATTAGAGTTTGAAGATGAGTAAAAAATATTGGCGTGATTTTACTTATACCATATATTAAAATGGACGATGAGTTCCTGAGTTTTAATATATGGTATAAGCTCTTAGTCTGTAAGTTTTTTAAATAGATAAGTTATTGTTGTTAGAAAAATTTTTTCGTATTTCTTTTAGTCTATCAAATAGGGCAGGTAGGAATACATTATGCAGCTCTTTATTTTCTGGAAAAAGATAATTTGTATATGCGGAATCAGATAATGTACAAGAGTGTCCTGTTATTTCTACAGGTTTTAAAATAGGGCAGGTATCCATATATACATGAAATGGAATATCCAATAAAAAATGAGTAAGGTTATACAAGAGCGTAGTATCTGAAACAATTAAATCTATACTTAGCAATATTTTATAAGCATAAGGCGGTACAGTAGAATTAGTTGTTTGCAGAGACTTGGAATATTTTTCAAGTTTATTTAGAGTAGTCGTGCTGAAGCCAAGAGCTTTTTGTATTGAATTGTCTGAAGTATTCAGCGTATTAATTTCACCAAATAGATATTCATAATCACATTCCATTATATTTTTTAAAATATAAAGATCACTCATAGAAAGCCGTGTATCCTTTGTATTTTTTGATTTAGATTCCCAGTTTTGATAAGTGCGAAGTATACTTTCTTTTTCCGGCATATAAGAAATGCCTTTAACAACTTTTTCTAAATTATTTTCCCGACGATAAGAATAGATTAAATTTGCAACAGTGTCTTGCGTATAATGTTTATATTCTCTCCATTTCCGAAGACGTTCTCCAAATGAATCATTCTCTTTTGCTAGAAAAACTTGGGTAAAAGACGGCAGGTTATCAGGGTAAACAGGGGGGATAGTATGTTCTTGCTCTTTCAAAGTTTGTAATTTGTTTGCAATAGTAATTAGGTAGATTAGATGGATGTTTTCTGTATCAATTTCATAGGTATCACTTTTTGACACGGAATGTCCTATAAATATAGGTTTTTTTTCATCATCATATCTTTTGGGTGTGTAAGTAAGGTAATAACTAAGATATGCCATTAAATCATCATCTGCTATTAATTTGTCTAGTGCCACTATTATACTATGAGCAAAAGTGGCAGAAGGATTTGAATCTTTACTTGATATATTATACATAGTATTAAGGCTAAGTAGTTTTTCTATGGTACTTACATTAAGTCCAGTTTGATGTACTAAGTGATTTGTATATTTATGTGGCGTGTCGATTTCACAAAATAAAAATTCATAATCACAGTCTAAAATTTCTTTTAAGATACGTAAATGTGTCATTGAAAAAGGAGTATCTGCTAAAGAGGCTGTTGTTTCCTTTTTTTCCCATTCAAGATAAGTTTTCAATAAACTGGAAATGCGACGATTTCTTTTTTGGGTACGTTTTTCAAGAATTTCATAATCAATAGGGAGATATTCTGTCGTACTCGTATATGTTTCTTTTAGTTTTTCATTTGAAATATCATCGTTTTCCAATCCTAGTTTTTTTCGGCAAGAATAAATCGCTTCTGCCATTTCTTTTTGAGAGATACCGTTAAGTTCTCTCCATTTTTTTAATCTCGCGCCAAATGTTCGAAATTCCTCATATTGAAATTGAAAATACTGGTCGTTTTGTTCCCATATTTTATTGATGAAATTGTGACTAACTCGCATATAGTACTCCTTTCTTTGTTATATATTACGAAACTAATATACAATAAGACAAGAAATAATGCAATAAAAGTACGGGATAGATGTCAGTTTACTTTCGCAACAAGAAGATTATAATGGTAACGAACGATAAAAAGAAGGAGGTGATAAGAATGGAAATTAGGAAGCTACCTGTAATGATTACAATAAGACAAGCATCAGATGAGACGGGATTGCCAGATTATCTACTACGTAGGTTATGTATCACTGGACAAATAAAAGCAATCAAAAGCGGTAAAAAGTATTGGCTCAATAAGGACAGTTTGCGTAAGTTATTGGCAGAGGAGAAAGAGGAAAAGCATGAAGAAATTTTGGGATAAGTTAGTTGCAAGCGGATTATGGTTACAGCCATGTATTATGCTGGGAGTATTAAAATATCTGGAAAAGACAAAACCGCAGATGTTAGCGGAGAAAGGGAGCTGGTTGACTCTTTTTGTAATATCATTTTTGCCAGTAGTGGTTATGTGGAGTGAATCATCTAAAAATCCGAATGAAGATAATGCAATGATGGGAAAAGAAAAAGCAATGTACCCAGCCGTAGATAAAAAATTGTTGCACAACAACCCAACAGGTATTGTACTGGGAAAAGATAAATTTAGCAAAAAGTACGTATGTAAAGAATTGGAAGAAGATGGACATGTATTTTTGATTGGTGGAAGTGGCTCAGGAAAATCTAGCTGTTTTGTTATACCTACATTATTAGTAAATCCAAAAACAAGGATATTTGCGATAGATATTAAAGGTGAATTAAGTTTTAAAACGGCGAAATACGGGGATGAGCAAGTATTGATATTTAATCCATCAAATCGTAGCCAATATGGATATGACCCATTTTATGCTCTAGGAAAAGATAGTACGACACAACAAATATTAGAGACAATGCAGACAATAACATACTCTTTGATTGCCTTACCAGCGGGTTTAAAGGATCCCTTCTGGAAAGTCTCTGCGCGGAATTTATTGATAGGATTATTGGTGTATTACTATAAGCAGGGAATACATAATTTGGTAGGAATTATAGACGAAATATTGGGAAAATCGGTGAGAGATTCAATTGAGCAAATCATGAATACAACAAAACCCGAATCGGTGGAGTATCGCTATATTGTGCAATTTGAGGCAATGGAAGATGAAACTTTGGGAGGGATTATTGCCGAGATGAATAATCATCTTGTTATTTTTTCAAATGACCAGGATATTCGATATGCTTTTCAAAATAATGGATGTAAGTTAAATCCTTTAAAATTAGAGGAAGGGTATAGCATTTATATATTGATAAAGGAAGAAAAATTATCTGCTTATTATGATGTATTACAATTGATTATTAATCAAACTTTGAGCCAGTTAGAGAAACGTGCAGAGGAGGCAGAACCTATTATTTTTATTGTTGATGAATTGCCAAGACTGTTAAGTACTGGAAAGATTGATAGGCTATTGGATGGTGCAAGAACGCTAAGAAGCAGAAAAGTATGCCTATATCTCATTACACAATCGACAGAGGCGTTAATGTCAGCATTTTCTGAAAATGAAGTAGCAGACCTTATCAGTAATTGTCCTTATATTATTGTTCTGTCGGCATCATCCTCAAAAACGCAAAAATCGGTCTGTGCATGGTGCGGTAAGTATCGCCAGAAGAAGCAGAGCTGGAGTGGAACAGGCAAGGACAGAAAAACAACAGTTTCATATGAAGAAAAAGATATTGTCGAACCCTCTGATTTGATGACTCTAAAAAATACAGGAGATGCGATTGTGATTACCCCATATGGTTATAGCAGATTAAAAAAAGTACCATGGTATGAGGACAAAAATTTAAAACCAATAGCAGAAAAATTTATAAAATATAATAAAAACATTGTAGAGATACAAAAAGAGAAAGGAGCAAAGTAAGTATCATGAAGTACAAGATGATTAAATTGATACATGGAATTGTAATAGTGCCAGAAAATTATATTGTTGTAGAAGCAGCGAAAAAGGGTGAGGCAGATTATGCAGGAATCATAGCTGAAAAGAATGGGACGTTGCCACATTTTCTTGTTTTGTCATCGAAACCGATAGAGGAGTATTCGGGAGAAGAGGAAAATGCAATATATGATTTGTGCGAAAAAATATATCCTAAAATGAGCAGTGTCAGAAAAAAAGAGGTTGAGGCTGTTTGGGAGAATAGAAGAGTGATAAATGCCGAAGAATGGGAAAAAGCTCCGAAACTTGTTCTTTTTGCTATACGTGAAGTAACTGATAAAAATAATTTATATTGTAACACTGGAATCATCAGGGAGGGATAGACTATGGAATATGAGCAGTTTGCAGAAAAATTTATAGAAGAATTAGAAAACGCGATGAAGCCAGAAAAAGTAGAGTTATGCAGAAGGAAATCTATAAAAGTAAATCAGATATTAGATGGCGTTTCTGTAAAATATCCTAATTCGATAGTTGCACCTGTAATATATCTGGAAGAAAAATATAAATGTTATCAGGAAGGATATACCGTTCACGAACTTGTGAAAGAAGCAGAAGAATATTTGAAAAATGTCAAACAAAATATGTTAGACAAGTCAGAAGTTTCAGTGCTGGATGCTAAAAAAAATTTATATTGTGCCATTATAAATGCCGAAGAAAATGAAGAACTTCTAAAAAATAGTCCACATGAAGAAATCAACGATTTAGCAGTGATTGCAAGATGTAAAGTTGGGGAAAATTCCAGTTTTATTGTTACGAATGATTTATGTGACTATTTACAAATGACTTCTGAAGAAATACTGGAACAGGCACATAGAAATACGGAGAAGCAAACATTTCAATGCAAAAATATGAATCAAGTGATGCGCGATATGATGTTAGAGGAAGGTATGACGGAAGAAGATGTAAATGAACTGATTTCCATGCTGGGAATGCAGTGTTCAATGTATGTGGTATCTAACGAAACGATGATAGACGGTGCAGTTGCTATGGTATCAAAAACAGCAATGAATCAAGCATATGAAATTATTGGAGATGATTTTTATATTCTTCCAAGTAGCCGTCATGAACTTATCCTTATGCCAAAGGGGAAAGGGTCTGATGTGCAAGATTTAAAATTGGTGGTAAAAGAGGTGAATAAGACAGTATGTCCTTCATTCGATCGATTATCAGATAATGTGTATCGATATGATGGGAGAACAAAAAAAATAACATTTGCAGATGAAAAATCGTTGAAACAGGACAAAGGAATAACAAAAATACATGGAAGAAAGCATTAAGAGGATTTTTAGCATGAAAAGTAGTATGCAATATCGCGAGTATATAGAAATTTTAAAAAAACTTAAAGAAAAGAATTTTCATCAAGAATATATGGTTATTTATGAAGATATAAAGGCTAAAGGTGAAAGGAATGGAAAGAGCAGATGAAAGATTAGAAAAATATCATAAAGAAAAGGTAAAAGGGGATTCTCTAACACAGGAAGAGAAAATTAAAAACATCACAGAAAAATTAGAGAAGGGAATCAAAGAATTATTTGAAAGTGATAGATACACAACATTTTTAAAAGTTATGTCAAAATTCCATAATTACAGTTTTAATAATTCGCTTTTGATTGCAATGCAATGTCCAGAAGCAACGATGGTTGCTGGCTATACTTCGTGGAAGAGAAACTTTCACCGAAATGTAAATAAAGGGGAAAAGGGAATAAAAATACTTGCTCCCTGTCCATACAAAATTAATAAAGAAGTAGATAAGATTGATCCGCTGACTCAAAAAACTATGGTAGATAAAGATGGGAATGTTGTGAAAGAAAGAGTTCAGGTAACAATACCAGCTTATAAGGTAACAACTGTTTTTGACATATCGCAAACATCAGGAAAAGAAATCCCTAGAATTTCAACAGAATTACAGGGAGATGTAAATGGGTATAAGAATTTCTTTGAAGCAATTTGTAAGGTATCTCCTGTACCAATAGAATTTGAAAAAATGCGAAATAATTCAAATGGATATTATCATTTGACAGATAAAAAGATTGCAATTCGTGAGGGGATGAGTCAAATGCAAAATGTGAAAACGGCGATTCATGAACTATCACATGCAAAATTGCATGATAAAGATGTAGGTATAGAAAAAGATAATTTGCCAGATGTAAGAACAAAGGAAGTAGAAGCAGAAAGTGTTGCCTATACCGTATGTCAACATTATGGAATTGATACATCGGATTATTCGTTTGGATATATTGTAGGATGGAGTTCTGGAAAGAAACTTGAGGAACTTAAAAGTAGTATGAATATAATTCGTACTACAGCGTCAGAGATAATAAAAGGAATAGATAAAGAAATAAGTCTTATGCAAAAAAAAGAAATGACAACACAATTAGCAATGGAGATTGATTCTTTAGTAGCAGACGTTACTCATGAAGAAAAAAATATTGAGGAAATAAAGGTAGATTTATTACAAGGTAATGTGAAATACATACAAGAGTGGGTTAAACCTATTTTAGAAAAGAAAGAATCTCAAGAAAAATATCAAAAAGCAGTAAAGATTAATAAGAAATTGAAGGAATTTTCAGAGGAAAAGTCTGAAAAAATGGCAATGGAAGAAGTGTTTAACAAGATAGAGAAAAGAAAACACCATAGGAGCCACAGGTGATGTCAATTTGACATCACCTATTTTTTACTGATGGCAAATTGATTTCAAAGGAAATGAGGATAAGATAATGAAAAAAGAGAACGATTTAACGGAATTACAATTAAAACATAGACAGCAAATGAAAGAAAAGAGAGAAGCAATTAGATTAAGGAAGGAACGCACGCACCGCTTAATTATAAGAGGAGCGATTGCGGAGAAGGTAATAAAAGGCGCACAAAATATGACGAATGAGGAGTTTCGAGAAGCACTTATCCGGGCGGTAAACCATCCGCAGGATGCCCCTCGGGAGAGTCCGTCGGAAGACCCTGCGGAGCAGCCCTCGGCAGAGCGCACGTCATCACGCGAAACGTGATGTATAAGTGCGCCCTTCTAACGAAGGGAAGTGGCTGTTGGAGTCTATTGGCTAAAATTTATGATATAAAAGGAAGAAAGGTGTTTGCACTTTTTCTTTTTAAATATAATTTTTTAAATAGGATTGGGGAGGGGAGATATGGCAATTTATCATTGTTCAGTGAAAGTGATTGGACGTAATTCTGGGCGGTCATCGGTGGCTGCAGCAGCATATAGGTCGGGCGAGAAATTGTTAAATGAGTATGACGGGGTGGAGCATGATTTTACACGAAAAAATTGGGTGGAGTATACAAATATAATCTTGCCAGACAACGCGCCAAAGGAATATGCAAATCGGTCTACATTATGGAATGCTGTAGAAAAAATAGAACGTGCAAAGGATGCACAGCTCTGTCGGGAATTTGAGCTGGCATTGCCAATAGAAATGACGAAAGAACAACAAATAAAAATTGTAGAAAAATTTGCAGAGGATAAATTGATTGTACAGGGAATGGTTGTTGATATTGCCATACATAATCCACCTGTTACAAACGACAGACATCAGCCTGTTGATGAGAAAGGAAAGGTTACTAATGATGTAACTAAAATGCAATTTATTAACCCACATGCTCACATATTGGCAACAGTGCGCCCCTTAGATGAATATGGAAAGTGGCAGAAAAAATCGCAGATAGAATATGTTTGTAAATGTGGAGAAAGTGAAAAAAATTTTACGGCACAAGAATTTAAAATTGCAAAGGAAAACGGGTGGCAGAAACAATATAGATTTTTAGATGGAAAGAAAAAGGTATGGTTAACAGAGGAAGAGGGAAGACGTAGGGAACTTGAACGGGTGAATCGTTCACCGAAGACTTCTCCATATGGTCGAAAAAATAAAATTGTGGATTATTGGAATAGTAAGGAACGAATTTTTGAATGGCGGCAATACTGGGAGAAGGTGGTGAATGATGAATTCACTCGAAATTTATCAGATATTCGAATTGATAGCAGATCATTTAAACAACAAGGGCGTAACGATGAAGTGCCAACGCTACATATGGGTACTGCAGCGACAAATATGGAAAAGAGAGCAAAGAGAGAGATACAGGAAGGTATACCGGAACAAATGATAGAACGTTCAGACATTGGAAATATTAATAGAGAAATTAAGGAACACAATCGGTTTGTAAGAATGTTAAAAGAAAAAATGGATGCTGCTATTGCAAAAGCAAAGAATTTTGTATCGGGTATTGCAAGACGAATAGAAGGTCTTCGTGTCCAAATTATTTCTAACAATTATAATAAATCGGTCTTAACACAGAAATTGAATCTGATGGAATCGGAATTGCTGACAGAAAAAGAGCGTTTAGAGAAATTTAAAGTGGAATTCGATAAAGTAAATAAGGCGAATGAGATTACGTTAAAAGAAGTGGAACGACTAAAGAAGGAAAAAATAGATTGTTCTCCGTTACAGCTGTTCAAGAAAAATAATTTACAAAAACAGATACAAGATTTGGAAGAACAAATGGGAAACCGTAATGAATATGTAAATAATATAGGAAAAATGTGTGGGTATAAGTCAGTAGATGACTACCAGAAAGCAGAAGCGAAATATATTGAAAAATATAAAGATTATGAAAAAATGCAAAGAGAGATGGATAAATTACAATCCAGTACAAAGGATTTGACATCTAAATATCGAACGGAATTAGCAGAGATTCCTACATCGAGTTTTGAAAAGATAGAGCAGGAACGAGCTATATTGCGTGATGAAATAGAGGAAGAAGAAAAGGAAAAATTGCGTGAAAATCATAAATCAGACTTTAAAGAGGAAAAATATAAAGAAGCAAGTATGAGAATAGATAATAATTTAGCAGAAAAACGAAATATTTCTGTAAGGGAAAAGGATAACATTAAAAAATATAGAAATCGTTAATATAAAAAGCAGGCTGTTGTTGATAGTATATCATTATATGGGTATATTATTTAGTGATTTTATTATAGAAAGAAACAGACAAGGTAATAATAGCCTTATCTGTTTCTTCTCTCTCTGGACTAATTCTTTATATGTATAATAATGAATATTTTCCTGGCTATTAAAGGATTATACGTTATAAATTTCATCGAGCTTTTCTTCTAGTGTTCCGTTCTTTGTATATGGCAAGGAATCGACCTGTTTGAAATTATGTTTCGTAATTTTCACATCTTCATCAAATCCAAGGATATAACTTGTTGCGATTTTATAAATAATTTCTGTCGGGGCTAATCCATAAACTTGCTTTTCAAAGATATGTTTTAGTCTATCATACTTATTTGGATACAAACGTTTCAGCTCATTACTCTGATATAAACGTTTTACAATTTCTGCAATATACAGACCAGATTTCATATACAAATCAATGAATGTTTTATCTGGTAAATCAAAACATCCCGGATTTTCTGCTTCTAACATATCCACCATCTTTTTAACTATTATCTTTGGTGTAAAAATCTGATTCGTCTTCTGTGGTGGGATATAATCAAAAATATCTTCTACACTTTTTTCATCGAAATAATCTGCCAATTTCTTCTTCAATGCAAGAAATTCTTTTACTGAATCATCGAATACAACAGGGTCAAACAGCTGACCTTCAAACTCTTTTTCCTCTCCTGTTTCCGGGTCAGTGTACGCACCACCATCACGCAAAAATCTGAACTGGTCAAGTGTAATACTTGTCACTTCTTTGAATACGTTATCCGGGATAACTGTATCAAATGTTGCAAGTGTTACCTCATTGTCACCATACGCCATCAAGAATGATGGGATTGTTCTTGAAAATCCTCTCAGATGGTCACGAATACCTTCTTCGATTACAGATTTCTCACGTTCACGCTTATTCGTCTCAACGGTTTTTACAACATCTTTCTTTGATTCTTCTACAAGTTCCTCTAACCCTGTTTTCAGTGTTTCCTGGAACTGTTCTGTGGCTTCTTCAATCTTTTTATCAAATTCCTGATTGATTTCTGCCGTTGAACGTCCTGTCTCATGACGAGACTGCAAAGCATCCGTTCTCTCCTGTTCAATCGTACTTTTATCAATCGTGTAATTCGTAAATGATTTATCAATCAGATTATCCGCAGCACCATTGATTCTTGATTCCAGCTTACGCTTATCCGCTGGTTTCATCTCTGAACCGTATGTGTTTTTCGCTTCCGCAAGAATATTTGCAGTCATCTGATTATGCGTATTTGATTTCAATTTATCCAATGCAGACGGAGCTGTTTCAGGTGTATCAACAATCTTTGATACTGTTGAAATTACATCCTCTGTCGGTGCAAAAATCTTATCACCAAACACATCATTCGTCACTCCGATGATAATATCATCTGGCACATCAACTTCCCCTTCATCGTTCAATGATAAATCATCTTTCACTTCTTCTGAGAAGTTCACTTTTCCCTTTGGTTCATCCACCGGCTCTAGGTTAGAGATAATATCCATTACAGCCTGTGGTGCACTGAACACTTGCGAAATATTCTGGAACAGGAAGTTACTCATGAATCCTCTGCGTACAACTTCAACCGAACGGATTTTTCTCGGAATCGTCAATACTTTTTCCGCATCCAGTTCAATCAGTTCACCGTTTTCATCTTCACCAATTACAGGGAAGAAATTCAACAGTTCCTTGATATGTTCCTTACGAGTTTCCAAATCTCCTCTACCAGCTAATGTGTCAGCAGATAAATCATTTGCAAACTCTTCAAAAATGGTCAATGTTCTTGCCGGGTCAAAATCAAATACATAAGCATTTTCTTTTCTCGCATAACTGGAACCATTTTTGAATAAACAAGGATTCTGAGCACGGAACGCAGCCTGCATATACAGAGCCGGACTTTTCACATTACTCAGCATCAATACAGCTGTCCATTCTGGAATTGTAATTCCAGTGGTCAACTGACCAACAGATAACGTGATGGTCTTATCACATTTGCTGATTGCATCTACAACTTTATCATATGATTTCTTTGTTTCCTCATCGTCATCCATCTTGCCATCACCAGCAGCAAGAATGATTTCATAATCCTTAAATACAGGATGGTCATGTAATTTCTTAGCCAATGCTTTTGCACTGTCTACTCTATCCAACAACCAGAATGTGTGCTTAAGTTCATCTCTAAGCTCCGGCGTTGAAAATGGGAATTTTTCCTGCAAGGTCATTGCATCCAAAAATTTATCAACCGAAGAATCATACTTGAATTTTCCATTATTTGTACTGAAAAATTCATTCAAGTCAAACGCATATTCTTCTGTTTCTCCATTGATTTCAACACCCTGCTGCAATTCGTCTTTTACAATTTCAGACATCTGATATGTAAACAGATTCAACTTTGGCAATGCTGCATATGGATTTTCTTCCTCAGAAGATACATCCCAATCACGCTTTGCTGTCTGTTCATCAGCGTATGTCCAGTTATAAATTGCATTATCCGCAAATTTGTTATTTGCCAACGCCTTGAACGGTGTTCCTGATAAATGCAATGTGAATTTACGATTGATGCGGTCAAATGCCACATCAGTCTTATATGTATCGACACCCTCATGAGCTTCATCAATGACCAGAACATCCCAGTTCATTTTAGCAACTTCACGCAATTTGTCAATTCCGTTTGTACTGAAATACTTTGAACCTTTCATATCCTGAAGACTTACAAACTCAATACAGTTTCCATAGTTCTCATCATCCCCATGAGCAATCAGTGAATTTGTATATTCACTTCTTGACAATACACATGGTCTGCCCTTTAAGGTATCCACTTCACTAACAAACAGATACCCTGATTCTGTTCCTAAGAACTTCATGTAATCTTCATACCAGCTATTAGCAATTGCAGGTCTATTTGTTACAATCAACACAGTCTTTGCACCTGACTTCTTACAGAAATCATATACAGACAATGTTTTTCCGAATCGTGGTTTTGCGTTCCACAAAAATTCACCGTTTTCATGGTCATTTTTATATGAAATCGTCTTATCAACCGCATCTTCCTGTTCACTACGGAGCTGATATGGTACAACGGTTGACAAACTCTGTAAAATTCCATGATTTGCCCTGAAATCATAGAACTTGATTTTGGATTCCTGACCTGTCACATGGAACCATTCATTATTTTTGCCGGATTCCTGTTCAATGCCGGATTTTCTAAGATACGCATGAAAATCCTTATCTGTAAAACGTTCGCCGGAACCATCATCAAAAAGAGCGTTGCCCTTCCATTCAAGATTCCATTTTACATCCGCTGTATGTGTTTGCTGTTTGATACGTGTTTCAACATCTTGTTCTGTATATCCAATCTTTGTCCAACCGTTGTGTCTTGCAATTTCAGGAGTGGTGTATGCATAAATCATCGGCGTAACATTTTTCGCCGTGTTAATATTTGGTTTTCGCAATTATTCCATCTCCTTTACAGTGGTCTCAATGAAGTGAATTTCTTCATCAGAAAGATTGTATTTTTTATAAAGCTGCTTATCAATATTGGCAATAGACTGTAACCAGTCAATATCTGAGGACGAAGTAAAATTTTGGAGTGGAATCATTTTCCAAACAGGTTTATTTCCATTTTGTGTCACCTTTAAAATTCCAAGTAAAGTTCTTGCAAATTTTGTACTAATATATTTTTTTAAAGCACTTGCTTCATTGTATGAGGAAAATTTTCCAATACTTATAAACGTTTCTGTATTTCCAACATTAGGTTTCTCAATTACAGCCCCACCAATAACCTCTCCAAATGTTCCATTACCATTTGCTTGGGGTACTAGCACCTTATAATATCCTAAATTCTCTACGTCATTTACATATTTTCGCTTTATATACTTATAGGTTCTTTGGTTATTATAACGCCCTAAAATTTTAATATATTCATCTCCATCATTTGGAATTTTATCATGGAATATTTCTGGTAATCTATCAAAAATGTTTGAAGACATATCATATGCATGACCCTTACTTAATTTTGTGATAGCTTCTGGAAAATCAAAATGCATATTATCTGTTAAACGATAGGATGTCCTTGAAAATACAATATTCATCAAGCTTATAAACCCTTTGGATGAAGCAACTTTTTGTGCAACACTATTTACCTCTGGAAATTGTGCAAATGCTTTTATTGCACCAAATTTTTTGTCATTATCATGGTACGTAATGGCAATGCCACCTTTTATTGGAACAGATAATCCTGGAAATACCTTATCACTATTAGGTTCATACTCTAAGACTTTAAAATGTTCATCATTCAACATTTTTGTGTTCCAAGCTTTTGGCGTGCTGCCTGCGTTAAAAAGAAATCTTGCTGGATGAATCAGCTCTACTTTGTCTGCTATTTCATTTGCAGCATCCATAAATAAGTTATATACAGGTGGAGCATAATTCTTTGAAGAACCATTTATATCTGTTGATTCTTGCTCTTGCTGATAAGGTGGATTTCCAATAACAAAATCGAATTTCATAATTTTATCCCTCCTTTATACTTTTATATGTTATACTTTTATCTTTTCTCCAATCATAGATTTTACAATCTATTGTTTCTGGCAATGTTTCTTCTGTTTCAGGGTTAGATTCATTCGCAATTCCCATGATTTCAAATATAGTTATCTGATGAGGTTCATTTTCCTCTTTTTGTTCACATACAGTACCCTCATATGGAATAACATCTTGTATTCCATCCATTTGCCATAAATTCCAGCTGATAATGTCTGCAATACGCTTCAATGATGAATCTGTAGGTTCTTCATTCCATCTGTCCCGTGTATATTCACAGAATGTTTCAAGAAGATTGATTCTTGTAATCAGTAAATTATCTCCCTGATATTCATATCCATACACGCTTTCAAACGCACGATATACCCATTGATTCCATGTTTTATGTGTCTGCGTATTCTCGTTAATGACGCGTAGCTTTCTGTCTAAAATTCCAATTCTGTTATGAATCGGAATAATCTCACCAGTTGTAGTATCATAACGTGATACAAGATATGGAGCTTCACCACAGGTGATTTCTAATCGTTTAGAATCGACATAATCTTTCCACGATTTTCCAGCTGGAAACTTAATCTTATTTTGTGTTGAAATCCATCCATGGTCTTGCTCTATATTGAATACATTTTTGCGTCCAAACCACTCTGTATCACAATGATTATTCATTTTGTTGCAAATCCATGACGGAGTAAATACCTCTGCTTTCTTTCGTGTACGGAGTGCCTGTTCGTTCACGCTTTTTGATACACGAGGACGAATATCAACCGTATTATCAGAAAGTATCTTTTTAGTAATAGGCATTGTAAAATCAACACCATCATACGCATCTGTGGCAAAAATAATATTCTTTTCAGTTGTTCTATCCTTTAAAAGGAGATTTAATGTTATGCTTACTGAATGAGATTTCAAGTCAATTAGATTTGACATAAAACCGTCCTTCCTATTTATAATATATAAACAAATAAGGGCATTTACGTTATTAGTAAATACTTAATAAACTATTGTTATTAAAACAGCTATATCAAAGATATAGTATGCAGATTATTATTTGATACAGCTGTTTTAATATATTCTTCTTTTATAGCAGATAAAGTCAATGTATCTATTAAAATGATAGAGATATATGTAACAAGTGCAGTTGGAGTATGAGATTTAATAAATTCGTATACTTCAGATGATTCTGTTACAAAAGAATATTTTGTATGAATATCTGCATATAAAGCAAGTTGCCCAAAATGAGAATATATACATTCCATAAAAGCTTCTTTTTTTGTTGAAAGAGAGCTAGAAGGGATAGTAATAAATTTAAAAAACCAGTGCGTAATTTGACAATCTTGCAATTCAATATCCATATTATAATAGGTATTGTTACTGACAGAGTTTCCATTCATAAACCATTTTAAATTGCTATTGGATAGCGCTGTAGTAATTGTAGCAGTAGCTAGTTTATTAAAATCAAGTTCTTGTATAGTTGACGAAGAATCAGAAAGAGTATTTATGTCTGTGTTTCCATATTTATCTACGTCATATCCAGCCGCATCTAGTAAATCTTCATAAGTTATACCATTAGCAGCAACGGCTGCTATTTTTTTTAGGGTTGAAGGAATAGGCGGTTTATTTATTCGTTTATTTAAGTGTTTGCAGATATATGCTACAGATAAGCCACAATCTTTTGCAAATTTTGTTTGTGTTCTGCCTCCTTGAGCTTGTGAGAGCAGTTTGGAATATTTTTCTATATTAAATTCATGGTCGATATTTACAGCTTTACTCATATAATCCCAATCCTTTTTATAAGTTGTTAAATCATAATTATATTATAAATAAAGGTGATTTCAGGGTCAATAAGAAGAAAAAATTATGTTTTAATTATGTTTTTATATTGACATAATGTGCTTTGTGTGTATAATGGTATTAAAACATAATTAAAATATAAAAAATAATAATAACACGAAAATAAACCGAATAATTAACACGAAATATATCATGTATATTGATATATAATGTGCGTTTACTTTCTTGAAATTAAACGATAATATATTTAAAAAGAAAATGATGAAGAAGGTGAGAGAGTGAAATATTGTTATGTGGAACAAATCAAAGAGGCCGAACAAATTTGGTTTGTCGTTTGCGAAACAGACAGTATGAATATTCTTTTCGAGCCAACAAAGTATTTAAAACATAAAACAAGAGAACATTGTTCTCCAAATACAATAAAAAAGATAGCATATGCTATATCTTATTATTTGTGTTTTTTGAAAGAAGGTGGATACGGCATTGAACAAGTGTTGCAGATGAAATATGCAACACAACAGGAACATTTTGTAAGATTCCTATATTGGTTAAAAGAGGGAAAACATAGCGAAAGAAAGAAAAAACCCAATAATGCCACATGCAATAGTTATTTGCAGGAAGTTTTTGGATATTATGAATTTATTTTATTAGAGTATGAAAATACTGGTGATATGAAGGTGTTGGAGAGCAGGGATATTAGTTACAGTGGAATAGCTGGTGTGAGATTTCGGCGAAGCATAAAAATATTTCGAGGGTATTTACCAGAAGAGAAAAGTGTAGGAAAGACGATAGAGGAAGAAAATATAAAGAGATTATTAAATGCATCAAATAGTATAAGGAATAAGTTACTTATATTATTGCTTGCCGAGACAGGATTTCGTATCGGAGAGGTGCTTGGTATACGATATGCGGAAGATATTGATTATGAGAAACATACGATAAGAGTTATATTTCGCGAGGATAATGAAAATTATGCGAGGGCAAAAAATGCGGAAATCCGTCGGGCAAAAATTAGCAATGAAACATTTGATATATTAATGTTTTATATTGCAGAAAATCGTAAGATGCTAAATAAAACAAAATATTTATTTATAACGTTGTCGGGAAACACGAAGGGACAACCGCTAACGGCGAATGCGGTATATTCTGTTTTTCGATTATTAAAAAAGAAAACAGGTATTGCAGTTACTCCACATATGTTACGACATTATTATGCGAATGAACGGCGAAAAGTGGGCTGGAGCCTTGATAAAATATCTAAAGCATTAGGACATAAACAATTAGCAACGACTGAGGCCTATATGGATATTGAAGATGAAGAAATGACGGATATTATGGAACAATATTATAAAGAGAATCAAGGATTATATGATATTAACAGGCTATTATAGATAGGAGGGAGTTATATGAGCAGTATAGCATTAAGCTGGAAAAATCAGAAAGAGTATGTATTAAAAGAACAGCTTGCTTACTGTAAATCGGTGCAGGGTAAATTGCAAGGGTTTGTTTTAGATTATCTTTGTAGAGAGGGGATAGAGTCAATAGAGGATGTATCATTGATTGATTTAGAGGACTATAGGGCATATGTAGACTCATTACAAGCGATGGGTGAATCGCAAAAAAAATATTATAGAACATTGCTTGAGCAAGTAACATTCGCCTATAGGATAGGAAATAATAAACCGCTAAAAGAACAGATGTATGCAACAATTGCGAATCCGGCAATAAGAAATAAAACATATGGATTTTTAGTGCTGCAGGGAATTACAGATTGTTGTCAGATAGACTATGATTTACGGTGTAGCTATAAAAAATTTTTGCAAGAAAGCATTGCCAGTAGAAAAGTGCAGGAATATTTAAAGGCATTTGATAATTTAAAGTTAGCTACAATAAAAGCCGGTAATCAGCGGAACTTTTTTGGAAATATAAAATTAAAATATGAGAATAAAAAAATATTTTTATTGTATCACCCTAATTATGAGATAGCGATGTCATTTTATTATTTGAGAGAAAAAGAAGAAGTACTCTTTGATTTTTCATTAAAAGCTCCGATAATGCTAAAATATCAGATTTTCAAAATGCTGAATTATATATTAGATATGAAAATAAACCGACATGATAGAAGAGAGAGATTTCTTTTGCCGTTAAAGCTGTTTTACGAATATTGTAGGGAATCAGGTGTCTATGATATAGAGCAGATAAATGAACAAGAGGTGAATCAATTTCGGGAAAACCTAATAGCACAATTTGAGGGCAAAGCAGATGCATATATACAAATTGTGGATAATACTCGCAAATTTTTATTTTTAAATGCAAAGGCTACGAATTGGAAAGCAAATATATGGTATTTAGATCGTTTTACCTTTACAGAGGGACGGTTAAATCCAGCCAGAGAGATTAAACGCTTTAATTTTGGAGGAATTAAAAATAAAACGAATTGTAGATGTATGAAAGCGTATATGAAATATCAGATTGGCGTGAGTCAAAAATTATCGTTGCAGACAATACGATGTGAGTATTACGATATTTTAAACTTTTTAAAATATCTTGATACCTCTAAAATTTCTGTGTTAGAGGTTACTGCTAGAGAAATAGAAGTATATTTTAATTTACAGGAGGAAAAGGAAAAACAGCCGGAGAGTTTTAATCGCATGTTGGTGTCTATATCTAAATTTTATAGCTATATGATTTCGCAGGGAGAAATTTTAAAAATGCCAATATGCTTTGCCTATTATGTGAAAAATATTTATGCAAAACATAATAATCGAGTAGTTTCAGCAGAAAATCAATTTGAGATTTTAAAAAATTTAAAAAATTTGCCAATACATTTACGCTTGATGTATTTAAATTTATGGTGCATCGGTTTGCGAGTAAATGAAGTATGTGTAATAAAGGGAGATGCATATTATTGGGATGGGAAAGATGCATGGCTTAAAATTTATCAAAACAAAATGAAAGAAGAGAAGTGTGTGCCGATGCCTACAGTATTATATCAAGTTATGAAGAAGTATATTGCGGCACATAAGATACAGGGTAGCGAGTATGTTTTTAAAAATAAAAAAGGGGGTGCATATAGTGCAAATACATTTTGTAAGCAAATCAAACAAGGTATACAAAAGGCTGGAATTAAAGATTACGATTTTAGGTCACATGATTTTAGGCATACGGTAGGTACATATTTATATTTACATGGCGCATCAATTGAGGTTATCAGAGATTATCTTGGACATAAGGAATCTGATATGACGAAGCAGTATATTGATTATATGCCGGAATTAATCGATAAGAAAAATGAAGAATATTTTAAATCAAAAGATAGCCTATTAGTGCCGTTTACGAAGAAAGGGGAAAAGTATGGACAAAAAGATTTTTCTTAAAGATTTGTATTGTTACAAAAATGCAACAGAAGTAATAAAAAAGCATAAGTTATTTTGCCCTGATAGATGTTTTGATTTGTCTAAAATGCCAGAAACAGAGATTCTTGAAGAAATGAAGAAATTTATTTGTGAAAGGGGCATGGAACTTACACCATTAAGTATAAGGGCAGATTTATACCCATTTAATTCATTAGGCAAATTTTTGTGTAGTGTTTATCCGCAAATACAGTCTTTTTTGGACATTACAGAGGATGAGATGATTAAAAAAGCGAAAGTGTGGCTTTTAAAAAATGGGAAAAATTTGACCCAGACACGTAAGAGAACAGAAACAGGAAATATACAAGTGGAAGATGCTGAACTGATTAAATATATACATAAAATTTACCGATATTTAAAAAAAGAAATACATTTTTTTGATTATGAGTCAGATAGATGGTATTTAGCGATGATACCAATAGAGATACAGAGAAACCCGGTAAAGAATGTGAAAAGTATTTCTTTTGAAAAAATAAAACAATTAGAAATAAAAAATCAGGTAAAGTGTGTGATATATATGCATTTATCTACAGTTGCACTTGGCACAGTGTTGGCAGAAATGACAGCAATAAACCGATTTAGCCAATTTTTAAATGAACGGTATATAGACATAGATTCCTTAGAAGAGGTAGATAGAAAAGTGTGTGAAGACTATTTGGTGTATATCAACACGGAAGCGATTGGAAGGAAATCATATAGTAAAGATTTAAGCCATTTACGGAGTATATTTGTTACAGCTGGGAAGGTATTGGAAAATGAGAAGTTGGAAAATTTGTTTTTTCGAGATGATTTTGGAAAAGTTCCAGCAAAACTTTATAAAGTGTATTCACATGATGAATTAAAGCGATTAAATGCAGCGATTGTGGAAGGGGATGAACAAATTGCACGTGCGTTAATATTGCATCAGTTGCTTGGTACAAGAATCTCCGAAACATTATCGTTAGAGCAGGATGCAATTAGAGAAGGAAGGGAAGGGAGGTTTTTTATCCGAATTAAGCAAATTAAAACGAGGAAAACATTTGAAAAGCCAATTAATGAGGATATAAGGCAATTATTTGAGAAATCTTGCGAATATACCCAAGCTAAATATGGAAACAGAAAATATGTATTTGTTAATGACACAAACCCCGATCAAGCAATGCAATATAGCAGGATACAATACCAGCTTATGGTGATGATACAAAAGCAAAATTTGCGTGATGATAGTGGAGAGCTGTTTGGCGTTGGAACACATATATGGAGACATTGCTATGGAAAAAGATTGACAGAAATGCACGTAGATGATGTAACGATAGCGAAATTATTAGGACATGCAAATACGTCTAATTTAAAATACTATCGAAAAGTAGGGAATGCATTGCTGGCAAACGAAACGAGGCAAATGAGGAATTTTATGGATGAAATATTAACGGATGTAATTCATGAGTGGGAGGAGGATAGAAATATTATAAAGTAGGAATTTAAGTTTTTGATATTTTATCTTTTAAGAAAGGGGTGATTGGATGGAAAAACATGAACATATGGTATATCAAAATAAAATAAAAAATCAGGCAAAAGTTGAGAAAGCAATCAAAGCCATACATAAATTGCTGAGAGAAGAACAACAGGTAGTTGTCTGCACGTTGGTTAAGTGTACAGGGTTATCAAGAGCATTTTTTTACAATAATGAAAGCGTGCATAACGAACTTATTAAGGCGCAAAGTCTGCAAGAAGGTAAGGCGTTTGTAGCCCCACAAAGAGTTGTTATTAATAAGGCAATGGATAAAGAGATTACATTTTTGAAGCAAAAGCTGGCAGAAAAAGAGGAAGAAATAAGTAACTTAAAGAAAGAAAATAGTAAATTGCAGAAAAAGGCAAGAGCAACAACATTACAAATGATAAAAGATATATAGGAGAATAAGAAAATGAAAGAAATATTGATTGGTGTAGATAACGGAAATGGAAATACAAAAGGAGATACAGGATTTGTAATACAGTCTGGAGTAAAAAAATTGGTAGTAAGACCCCCATTTGATACGAAAACTGTAAAATGGAAAGGCGAGTATTATGCAGTGGGAGCCTCAAAGATGGAGATACAAAAATCAAAAGTAAGTAATAACGATACATTAATTCTTACAATGGCAGCTATTGCTGAAAAATTAAATAGGTTAGGAAAAGATTCTGGAGATATACGACTAGCCATAGGTTTGCCACTTACTAGAATGGGAGCTGAAAAGCAGGAGTTTTATAATTATTTTATGAAGAATCGAAGATTAAACTATAAATATGAAGGTCAGTTTTATTCTGTATATATTGTTAGTGTAGATGTGTTTCCGCAGGGATATGCAGCTGTAGTCAATCGTTTAAATACTTTTGCAATGTCTACGGTAGTAGTAGATATAGGTAGCTGGACAATAGATATTCTACCGATTATAGAAGGACAACCCGATGTAAGCCAATGCAAAAGTTTATCTTTAGGAACATTTACGGCGATAGCGGATATTAATGAGAATCTACGACAAAAATTTGGAGAAGAAGCAAATGAGGTGATTATCAAAGATGTAATGCTCCACGGGAAAAGCGCTATTAATCAAAAATATCTAACGATAATACAAGATGGATTAACTGTCTATGCAGATAAAATAATGAATAATTTGCGAAGTTTAAAAATTAATTTTGACTTAACTCAATTTGTATTTATTGGTGGTGGTGCATCCATTATTAAAAACTTTTCGAGCGATTTAGGTGAAAATATGCTAATTGTCGAAGATGTATGTATTAATGCAAAAGGTTATAAAGATATTTTAGAGCATAAGTATAAGGTGGTGGTCTGATGGTACAGAAGACGGTGCGATTTTACGAAAATGTACCAGAGGATATGAAGGCATTAAAATCTGTAAATGAGTATCAAAAATATGGCTTTAGATGTGCAAGAGATATGATAATAACAGCTATTAATATATATTCTCAAAATAGTGATCCAGATGTTAGAAAGCCGTTGAATGGTATTGTTGATATAGAGGAGTTAGCAAATAGAATTGTGTACAAGCTGGAAGAAATGCAGATTGTAATACAAAAATCCGGTTTAAAAGCAGAAATGAAAGCTACAAATAGTATAGAAAAAAGTGGAGAAGAGGATATATATAAGAAAGCACTTAGTTTTATTGATACACTTTGATAATAAAATTTTATGAAAGGAAGAATAAATTATGGTAATTAAAACGAAAGAAATATTTAACGGAGAAGCTAATGCAGTGAGTTACACTATACATAAGGAAGAAATAGGACGAATTGGACTCACAGTAGAGTCGGACTACTTCCAAATAAAATATTTTATGGTAAAAGAAAAAAAGAGAAATACTGGTGTGGGAAGAAAATTGTTAGAAAAAATGATTAAGGAAGTAAAAAAAGCAAAAGGTACAAAAATTATAGTATTTCCAAATTCGGAGCCATATGAAGGTGACAAACCTATCAAACCAGAAAAATTATATAAAATATATGAACATTTGGGATTTGATTTAGAAAATAAAAAGGCAGATTTAAAGAAACCAAATAATAAGATGATTATGATACTTAGGTAATAGATAATGAATTTGAGTAATATAGCATATGAGGCGTATACAGTACATCGTGATAGTTGTGAGAATTGGGATAATGGAATAATAGTAGAAATTTGGAGAGATATTAATAATTATATTTGTATACGTTATACAAATGGAATGTGGTGGCATTATAAGACTACTTCATCGGGTAATTGGGAGTGGTGGTAAATTTTAAAATTGAATAATTAAATATCAATACTTATAAGATTTGATAAAAGCCTTAGATTAATGAAATCTGGGGCTTTATTTATTATCATAAATTATTATCAAAATTAATTTTTTTCTATTCAAAGGAATTTTTTAGCGTAACAGTATATGCAGTGTGTTTTCTTTTAAGAGCCAGATAAATAAAGGGTCTTAGAGATAGCCTGTAAAGTTTTTTGTAGTCCTTATTGGTTTGGTGATTATTTTCCAGACAAATATTAAAGGGGTGGTGGCATCCATTTTCTCCACAATACAGAAAAATGCAGGTTCAATACGATAAATATTTTGATGAAAGAGGACAGATTACAGTCTTTTTGTCGCTTCTGTTTTTGGTGTTGATGATGAGTTTCCTTTTTATTGTAGAGGGCGTAATCAGTTACAGTGCCAGTAGCCTTGGGGAAGATGCAGTAAAAGGTGCAGGAGAAAGTATTATGGCCAACTATGATAGAGAACTTTTTAAAAATTATCATTTGTTTTTTCTTGATCCAAGACAGAAAGATTACATCGTGACTGATGGAAAAGAATTTATCAATCAATATTTTTCTGGTAATTCGTTTTTTGATATATATTGCGATTCTTTAGAAGTTACAGGAGAGAAGACGGCAGTGGATGAAGATGGGTTGTATCTGAAACACGAGATCCGGGAGTGGATGAAATATCGTGAGGAAAAAGAAATAGCAAAAGTATTGGAAGATATTATAAGAAATACAAAGAAAAATGACGGAGAAAGAAAGGAATGCCAGGAAGAAGTAGATAGCGCAGAAACGGATGTAAAAAAGGAACAGGATGAAGAAGTGAATCAAGAAACAAAAGAGGAAACAAATAAAAAGGATACGGAATCAGACTTAAAAGGAGATGTAGATAAAAATACAGATAATATGGAGGATATGAAACCAGACGAAAAAGCAGCGTCAGAAGAAATAGAACCTGTGAGTGAGGAAACATTAAAGGAACGTAGTAACTGGAAGGAGATTAAGGGAACATTACAGCTTTTGATGAGAACAGGTATATTATTTTATGCCGCTGAGCATCCGGAGAGTCTTTCAAGACAGAGTATTCCAGGAACGAATCTTCCGTCAAAAAGAGTGAAAGGCAGTTCTTTTGATAATGAGCAAAGGTTGCTGGATAAGATGGATGAACTATCCTTTTCAAGCTTAAAGGGGATAAAGTCATTACTTTCTGTGGATATTTCTATGGATGGAAGAGGTACATTGTGGACAAAGGACAGATATATTATTTCTTATATAGAAGACTGTTTTTCTTTTTATGGAGGTAGTGATAAAAAGGACAATGCACTTCTGTATGAGGTGGAATATCTTATTAGCGGAAAGAATTCAGATATAGATAATCTAAAAAGAGTAGCAAATTATATTCTGCTATTACGCTTTATAAATAATTATATATTTACAGGAAAAGATACTCAGATGAAAACGCATATAAATACGATGGCATCGGCTATAACTGGGGTTATGGGAATGCCGCAGACGATGAAAGCAGTACAGGTACTTATAAGAATGGCAATAAGTTACGGAGAATCCCTTCTGGAATTACACACATTATTTTCTGGTGGCGAAGTTCCGTTGATAAAAGATAAGACAACGTGGAATCTTACGTTAAAAACAATGGCAGAGCAGTTAAGAAATAAGCAGATTGTAAAAAAAGGAAAGAAAAATATATCTTATAAAGATTATTTGAAGCTGTTTCTTCTAACAAAAGGAAATTTTCGAACAGTGTGTTATCGCATGATGGATATTATGCAGGAGAATATAGCTTCTAAAGAGCCAGGATTTTTGATGGAGAATTGTCTGTTTTCTTATAGCTGGAAAGGAAGTCTTGCGGCCGGAGGTGTGAAACTAAACTTTGTGAAACAATGTAGTTATTGATATTTTTAATAAAGATAGAGAAAGAATGTCGATAGAGTGTGTTTAAAATACGCTCTGCGGGAGGAGGTGAAGCAGGGTGCTCTCTTTAAAATACCTAAGACCTGACCCCTTTCAGGAAATGTGTAATGTTCAATGTTCGGAAAAAGATTCAGGAAAAAAATTGTCTCTCCAGGCACGGGTTATAAGATGGATCTTTCATAAGAGAAAAAGAGCATCCTGCTTTGGTTCTTGTCGGGCATCTGTAACTGTGGAAGCGTCATTGGTATTTCCGGTATTTTTATGTGCCGTGGCTTGCTTTATAGGATTAGCACAGATGATCTTAGTAGAGACGGAAGTACATTATGCGGTATCACAGACTGCAAAGATATGTGCAAAGCAGCAAATGTTTTCTTTAGTACCAGAGGAAGATGATCAGAAGTCAAATCAGGTGAAGGAGGATAATGGAATCCATAAAAGTGACAGAACAAATGGCAGACAAAGTATAAGAAATGCGAGCAGTGTATTTTTTGATATTTATGATGCAAAGTCTCTTTGTGACAGTTTAGTAGAGGGAGGCAGGAAAGGAATTTCAGTACAATCTGCTTTTTCATCTGAAGAAGAGGTACAGGTTAAAGCTATTTATACATTGAAATTATCAGTTCCTTTTTTTCGTCCTATTCGATTTCAGAAGGATACTGCTGTAAAAAGAAGAGTATTTTCCGGCTATGTAAAACATCGAAGAGATTATGATGCGGCTGGAGATAATAGTATTGTTTATGTTGCAGAAAATGGAGTGGTATACCATAAAAATGCATCTTGCTCGCACATTTGCCTAAAGATTACGGGGAATGCAGCAATACAGGACATAGTTCATTCCTCAAAATATGCAGCATGTGAAAAGTGTATTCATAAAGGGTCTTCTTTATCCGCAATATTTGTGACTGCATATGGTGATTGTTACCATTCGACTTTAGGATGTAGCGGATTAAAAAGAACGATAAAAGCGGTAAGATTAAAAGATGTGGGTAGACTGCGCCCATGTTCCCGCTGTGCTTCTGGGAGGTAGATTGTATATGGGAAATAAAGGAATGATGACGGTAGAAGCTTCCGTGGTTGTACCGATTATTTTAATTATCGTAGTCGCAGAATTCTTTTTTGGACTGTTTTTGATTGATATGTCAGTAGTTAAGAGTGAAACAATGCGTTTGGCGGATGAAGCGGCAGATGTATGGAAAACAGACGGGAAGTTGGCAGATGGAACATATAAATCGCAGCAGCTTCTTCTGAGGAATAAGAACTTTCTTCAGAAGAATAGAAGGGGACAGCTCATAAGCAAAACAAGGTTGAGGCTGCAAAAAAGAATTGCAACCAGATTAAATATTGCTTCGTTAGATTCCTATAAAGTTTCTATCTCAGGAGATAAAGTTCTCGTTCAGGCATCAGTACGACTTGGAAATCCTCTTTTGGGAGGGCGAAAATATACAGGGATAAAAGGATGGATTTTTAAATGTGAAGAAAAAGCCGATATAACTAATGAGGAAGAACTTCTTAGGAAATTAAGCGGGAATTCGCGGTAATCTGATAATAGGATTGTGTTGCTGTTGTGGGGAGGATAGATTGTGGAGGTTATAAAAGAGGGTACACATACATATTTGCTAAAGCAGATTGAATATAGGACACCTGCATATGATGAGTCAGTCGTGTATGCGGAAAATGAATCATGGGATTATTATTTGTCTGTGGAATATGAAGTTCTGAAAAGGAACGAGTTAAAAACGCTAGTATCGGCACAGCTTAGAGAAAAAGATGAAGAGAAAAGCCTTTTGTTTGATATTACTGGTAAACGGCCATTAAAACGGCAAGGAAAAGAACGAGCTTTTTCTCAAAAGGAATGTGAAAAAATTTTGCAGAATATGAGAAACATGATTCAGGAAATAGAAGACTATATGCTTGATCTGAATTGTATAGAGCTTCGTCCGGAATATATTTATGAAGATAGTAAGGGAGAGATTCAATGGATCTATTTTCCGCAGACTTCTTTAGAGTCAGAGATAAAATCGAATCTGCAAGATAGAGAACTCCAAAATAAAAACGAGGATTTACAAAAGAGAATGGAAGCTTTATTTGCATGGATGCTCCCACAGATTGATTATGAAGATACAGATGCAGTTCAATTTATGTATCGATTTTATAATAAAGTAAGGAAACTGGGTTTTTCAAAGGAATTATTAGAGACATATATCCAAACAAAAAGACAAAAAGAATATTATGATATAGAGGAAGTCGATAAAACAAGTGCAAAAGTGAGAGACAGCAGTAAAATAAAACAGGATAGAAGGAGTAATAATGAAAGTATTTCCTATGAGGAGTTTTTTAAGGAAGAATTAGAACTGGAAAAACAAAAAATAGAAAGTCCAAATAACAGGAAACAAAAAACAGGAGATTTTCAGATAGGAATAAAAAATGGCAGAAGAAATAGCAGACGGGAAGTTCAGAGAAATGAGAGAAATAGAGATGAAAAAAATAAAAATCAAAGTAATAGAAACCAGAAAAATAAAGACTTAAATAATAGAAGTAAAAGTCAAAGTAATGAAAATAACTATCTCATTGTGTACAATGGTTTAAAAATAATTTCTGTAATATGCACATTTCTGGCAGTAATATTGGAAGGAATCTTTGTATTCTACGGAATGAGAAGCGGTTTTACAAGACAGTTATTTCAATATTCCGTAGGCGGAATGCTATTAATTATAGTGTTTGCGTGTGGATTCATATGGAGTGCACAGACAGTACGAAAAATAAAACAAAAAAATAAAAGCAATAGTATGAATAGTATAAAAGACAACATAAACAAGCAAAATAAAGTGAGACACCGAAAAAGAGGCGAGCAGGGAAGCTCAATATCCGATAAGTTTATTCAGGAAAAAGAATTACAGAACAGACCGCAAATGATAAAAACAGAAGTTGATTGGGAAGCAGAAGGAGATTGGGAATCAGGAACAGAAGGAACAACCATTTTAAATTATGGTAACGAATCAGAAAAAGAAGATGGTAAAATATGTCATCCGATGTTACGGGATATGGAATTAGGAATTATCTATGTAATAAAAAATTGTCCTTTTTATATCGGAAGTGCAGAGGGTGTAAATCATCTTCATATACAGGATAAAACAGTAAGCAGAGAACACGCAGTTATTTTAGAAGATATTTATGAGGGAGACGGACAGGGATATATTCTTCGAGATATGGGTTCGACAAATGGTACATGGCTTAATGGGAAAAAGATAAAAAGAGGAAATCAGGAACAATTAGAAGATGGTGCAGTCATACGTTTTGCAAAAAAAGAATATGAATTTCTGATACAGGATATTTGACAATCCAGGCAGCCTCGCTATAATGGAGAACATAAGATAAAGAAAGGTAAAAGAGAAGTTTTTATGGAATTTGTAGAAGCATTACAGGAATTTTTATTCCATCAGGGGTTTCAGAAAATAAAGTATGATTCAAAGATTTTGTGGGGGAAAGATACAGGCGATAAGCTCTCATTACTTGAAGTTGTTCCGCCACTTCTTCCAGGGCAGCCGCGAATTGGATTGAAACAAAGAGAAGAAGAAATGCTCGATATAGAACGCCAGATTATGCTAAAGTATCGGAAAAAAGTGGAACACTTGCTATTAATACTTAATAAGGGAGAAGCAGATTTTGAAGAAAGAAAAGAAGCGGAAAAATATCCAGATATATGGTTTTTTGATATAAAAGCAGGACAACTGTATATTTATGAATATCAAAAGTCCCAATATTGTGGACTAGAAAGTTCTTTAGAACCTTTTTCACAGAAATTTTTGCAGCAGAAAATAACTGAAGAAAGAACAGAACTTCAACGTATGCTAACGCCAGTCAATACAATACTTGTGCTTGCTAATGTAGTGGTATTTATGATCTTGAGTTTTTTGGGTAATACTACAGATGCAGAATTTATGGCGGCACATGGAGCGATGGATTGGATGGATGTTGTGGAAAAGCATCAGTACTATCGACTATTTACCTCAATGTTTCTTCATTTTGGAGCAGATCATCTTTTACAAAATATGTTGATTTTATTGGTTATTGGATGCCGCTTAGAGAGAATCACAGGAAAACTATCATATTTACTCATATATATTGGAGCAGGTCTGATTGGAGCAGGAACATCTATTATATTTACGCTTGGAAATAATCCAAATACTGTAAGTGCAGGAGCATCGGGAGCAATATTTGGTGTTATGGGAGGTCTTTTATATTGTATTATTTCTGATATCATTCAGAAAAAAAGACATCGTGTAGAGGAGATTGGTTTGACGGGAATGATTTTCATGGTTGCTTCAGCATTATCGTATGGATTCTTTTCTACAGGCATAGATAATGCAGCGCATATTGGAGGACTTGTAGGAGGGTTTCTAATCACAATGATAAGTAGGTTTGTTATTTAATTCAATTAAAATCCAGCCAAAGACAGCCCGAGAAGAGAACCGATACCCTATATTTGTGACTTCGGGGCAGGGTTTAAATGTGAGCGCATAAGCGAACATTTAAACCGCTGCGACTAAAGTTACAAATATAGGGTATCGGTTCTCTTCTTGGGCGTCTGTTATATTGTAACGCACATCTTACAGAAAGTATTTTTCAAACACGCTCTAGCTCCCTAATCTCCGAAGGAGATCCCCAAATGCTTCGCCTGAAGTACAATCTGGTCATCAGGAGAAACATATTTTAATTTTCCAGCTGTTTTTTCCAGAGGAAGAGTAGCGACATCATAACCTTTCATGATAAGCATTTTGCCGTAATCTTCTTTGGCGATAAGCTCAGCTGCAGCAACACCAAGACGGCTGGAAATTACGCGGTCAAAAGGAACCGGGCTTCCGCCTCGCTGTGTGTGTCCTGGAATTGTGACACGAACTTCTAAACCAGTGGCTTTTTCGATTTGTGAAGCGAGTTCATAACCAACTGTAGAATGTTTACGTTTAGCCAGTTTTGCCTTGTACTGTTTCTTTGTCAATTTTGCATCTTCTTTTGAGATTGCCCCTTCTGCAACAGCAAGGATTGTAAAGTGCTTGCCCTGTTCATTGCGGCGTTGAATTGCCGAAATAACGTGTTTTAAGTCATAAGGGATTTCTGGGATGAGGATGATGTCAGCGCCGCCGGCGATTCCTGCATGAAGAGTAACCCATCCTACTTTATGTCCCATTAATTCTACGATAAATACGCGGTTATGGGAAGCGGCTGTTGTGTGAATACAGTCAATTGTCTGAGTAGCAATATCTACTGCACTCTGGAAACCAAATGTCATATCTGTTCCCCAGAGGTCATTATCAATTGTTTTTGGAAGGGAGACAATATTAAGACCCTCTTCTCTTAAAAGATTGGCAGTTTTCTGGCTTCCGTTACCTCCGAGAACAACAAGACAGTCTAAATCAAGATAGCGATAAGTTGATTTCATTGCTTCTACCTTATCAAGACCATTTTCGTCAGGTGTTCTCATTAATTTAAATGGTTGTCTGGATGTACCAAGGATAGTTCCGCCGGTTGTCAGAATGCCTGAGAAGTCTTTCGAAGTCAGTCGTTTGTAGTTGCCGTAAATTAATCCTTTATATCCGTCGATGAAGCCGTAGATTTCAACTGTTCCCTCAAGAACGTTAAGACCCTTTACAACACCACGCATGGTAGCATTTAAACTTTGACAATCTCCACCGCTGGTCAGCATACCAATTCTCTTCATCGTAATCTCCCTTCTCGCAGAGCAGGATTCCATTATGATAATCCAGTCGTAAAATACATAAAACGTAATGCTCCCAAATTAATATCAAAAATTTGATAATTAAATTTTACAAATGGAATCAAGTATCTGCAATTCCTATAATAATCTGTAGTTAAAATAATCTGTTTTAAAGTTCCACTCGTCCATCTAAAGCTCGTGAGAGTGTTACTTCGTCAATGTATTCCAATTCACCACCAATAGGAACACCGCTGGCGATACGAGTTACCTTTATGCCGCGAGGTTTTACTTTTTTGGTGATGTACATTGCGGTAGCTTCTCCGTCAAGGCTGGAATTTGTGGCGAGGATTAACTCTTTTACTTCCGGGTTATTCAGGCGTTCTTCTAATTCTTTAAAACGGATATCGTCCGGGCCTTTTCCAAGACTTGGAGCAAGCGTTCCCTGAAGAACATGATAAACACCATGATACTGACCCGTTTTTTCATAAGCAGCTAAGTCCTGTGTATGCTCCACGACCATGATCGTACTGTGATCTCTTTTGGTGCTGGCACATATAGGGCATACTTCTGAATCTGTCAGGGTACAGCAGTATTTGCAGTAGCGAATCTTTTCTCTTGCGGTAACAAGTGTCTGTGCAAGATGATGTACATGCTCTTCAGGCATATTTATGATGTGAAAAGCGAGACGCTGTGCTGACTTACTGCCGATACCAGGAAGACGTCTGAGTTCCTCAATAAGGTTAGTAATCTGCGTACTATAATAGTTCATTAAAATCCAAATCCTCCGCCGAGGCCGCCAGTTAACTTGGACATCTGAGCCTGGGAGTCTGCTTCCATAGCGCGGAATGCTTCGTTAGTAGCAGCCATGATAAGATCTTCTAACATTTCGATATCATCAGGATCAACTACTTCTTCAGCGATTTTGATAGCAGTAACTTCTTTTTTACCGGAAACAGTAACAGAAACAACACCGCCGCCTGCGCTTGCCTCGTAGGATTTCTCCTCTAATGCCTTTGTGGTCTCAGCCATCTGCTTCTGCATCTTCTGAGCCTGTTTCATTAAGTTATTCATGTTACCAGGCATACCACCTGGGAATCCACCTCTTTTTGCCATAATAAAATCCTCCATTTTAATAATTATGTACTCTCGGAGTCTTTCCTGCACTTGCCTTTGCGGCTGATTTTCCGCCAGTTGCGCCCAAATTTTTGAGGCGTACGCACTGCATATGCCTTAAAAATTTGGACATAGCTGAAAAAATCTTCTCACAAGATCAAGCACAAAAAGATTCCGGGAGCACATTAACACGCTTTAATGTGTTTATACACCAGAAATAATATTTTGCCAATAATTAATTACTCAAAAATAACCGTCTGGTGAATCTTGCTTAAATCAATATAGTTAGATTGTTCCGTTGGTTGATGTGTACTGGATGTACATTCAAAAGTTACGACCTTACCTGTCTGTTCTGCAACAAGTTCAGATAAAAGATCCAGATTTTTGTGATGTTCTCGCTCAAAGTATTCTTTTGCCAGGTCATTATTTGTAAAGACAAGCTGCAAAATAGTACTGCTGTCAGCTACCGCAACTCTGGCGGCGCGAAGAAACTGCTGCATCGGCATGGATGTTTGATTTACAATATCGTTCCAGTGACTTGCAATTTCTTTCAAGTCATCAGCTTCTGCTGGGGAAAAACGCTTTTCTAATGCTTCTTCCGGTGAAATCTGTCCTTCTGTTCCCTGCGGAAATGCACCAGATACGGCACTGTTTCCAGTTCCATTAACCATACCTGCTGTTCCTGCACCTGCTGCGCCGGAAGTGCCAAGAGGCTGCCCGGTATATGGATCATAGGCAAAAGTACCCTTGCTGGTTATCATCCCGGCATTCCCTGGTCCATTTGCAGGAATCATTGGGATGCCTTGTGCAATTTTGTCTTCTAACTGCCGGATACGCTCCGAAAGACTTTCTGTATCGGATTCCATTTCGGGGCGGCAGAGCTTAATGAAGCCAACCTCCAGGAGAACACGCTTCTGTGTGGCAGTCCGAATCTGATTAGAAAGTTCGGAAAGCAGCCGGATATAGCGTAAAAGTGCAATAGTATCTACCATAGAACACTCTTCCTTTAGAGCGGCAATCGTTTCTTTTGACATATCAAGACTTTCTTCAGCGCCCTCCTGATCTTTTAAGATAAGAAGATTTCTCAGATACCAGAGAAAATCGGAAAGGAACTGAGAAAGCTCCCGGCCCTCTGTGATCATGCTGTCAATGATATCAAGAGCGGCGATAGAGTCATGATTTAAAATATTACGAAGTAGTGCGCTGAAAACAGAAGTGTCTGCAGTACCAAGTACTTCGAGAACATTGTCATAAGTAAGCGTCTGCCCAAGATAAAAAGCGATGCACTGGTCAAGAAGGCTTAAGGCATCTCGCATGGAACCGTCCGCTGCACGGGCGATATAACGAAGAGCCTTCTCATCTGCATCCACCTTCTCTTTCTCCATTAAGGATACAAGATGGTTCGTAATCGTATCAACGGAAATTCGTTTAAAATCATATTTTTGACAACGGGAAAGGATCGTAACAGGAATTTTGTGTTTTTCTGTTGTAGCCAAAATAAAGATAACATAAGAAGGAGGTTCTTCAAGCGTTTTCAAAAGAGCATTAAATGCTCCGGAAGAAAGCATATGAACCTCATCAATAATATATACCTTATAACGTCCCTCAACTGGGGAATATTGTACCTGTTCCCGAATATCACGAATATTCTCCACACCGTTATTGGAAGCCGCATCAATTTCTAAAACGTCAAGAGAACTCTGGTTATTAATTGCCTGACAGGAAGGACAGGCATTACAAGGGTTCCCATTAACCGGGTGTTCACAGTTTACTGCCTTTGCAAAAAGCTTCGCAATGGAAGTCTTACCAGTACCCCGGGTGCCGCAGAAAAGATAGGCATGCCCTATTCGGTTGTAAATAATCTGATTTCTCAATGTCTGGACAATGGCATCCTGCCCTTTTACTTCATCAAAATCACTCGGACGCCACTTCCGGTATAAAGCCATATAGCCCATCGAATCACTCACTCTCCCAGAAAAATATGCTTAAAACATTTTAGCATATTTACAGGTGAACAGGCAACTATAGCTTTTAGGGATAGGAGTCTTTTCTTTTATTTTACAGAAGATTTATATTAAGTGTTCTCAAAAAGTCTGCAAATTGTTTCAAAAAAGAATGTCGTTCTTCATTCTGTGCCAGAACTTTTTGCAGTTTTTCCAGTGTTCTTGGAGGAATCCAGCTTTTTCGATGATTATAGTATTGATTGGATATTTTCCAGAACTTTTCAGGATATAAAAAAAGTAAATATAAGAAAAGAAAATCTTTTTCTGTGAGATGCCGGTAAATAGAATAACCGGAAATCCCTGTCTCAAAAAAAGCATAGTCGTAATGATTTTTTTCTAAAGTTTTTCGAAGAAAAAGATAGAGATCCAAAAGGTAAGGCTGATAACACAAAGATTCAAAATTGACTGTAGCAACAGAATAATCCGGTAAGATTAATACGTTATGGTAATGATATGCGCCGTGGCACATGCCACAGTCCGTATTAGCGAGATCAGCTTCTGCTTTAAGAAGGTGTGCAAGGGCATGGGAAGCTTCCTTATAAAATGAATCAAAACAATCCATGTAAAGAAGTTCGAAGTCATTTTTCCCGCGAACTTTCCCGATAAATTTTCGGATAGAACGGAGTTCACGGTTTTTTCGCTCAAAAAGATGACTTGTGGTTTCTGTTTTCAGATTTTCAAAAGGAATTTCCTCAATAGAAGAAGATACCTTATGTAAAAAAGCAAGATTTCGGCAGGAAGCAGCCACATCAGACAGGTTCCGGCAGTCACATTCTCTACCTTTAAAATAATGTTTCAGGACAAATGGAGTGCGGTAACGGTCATAGGTAACAAGACTCTCTTCCTTTGTCAGAAAATAACGGTCTGTAGTAAGAAAACCGGCATTAGCAAGCTTTTCTTTCCACTCATATTCCAGAGCAAGTTTCTGGAGGGAACCGTGATATTCTTTTAATAAGGCAAGCCCCTGCTCTGTCTCGCACTGGAAAGTTCCGCGGCTTCGAAAAGTAGACAGAACTTTTACATCGTACTGCTCTAATAATTCTTTGTATTTTTCGCTCAAAAAAATCCCTCCAAACTAATGTACTCTAAAAAACTTCTCACAAAATCAAGCGCAGAAAGATTCTCAGAGTACATATAAGACAGACAACGGATTACGGAATAAACATGGTCTATCCTATGTGTAAAAGAGGGATGTTATGTGTAAAATTACTGAACTTCCTGATAAATTTTCAAGGCAAGTTCTTCAAGTTTCTCATATTCATTTAATTCAGGATTATTAAGCACCTGTGCGAGCAATGCATTAAGAATTGCACCAATCATTTTCCCCTCAGAAATACCTAATGCTTTTAACTGATTTCCATTAATTTTAAGATCCTTTAAAGTAAGACAGTCATTTGCAGTAAGAATCTCTCTGTAAGCTTCCCTTGTCTCTTTCAGGGCAGTAAGCTTTTTAAGGCGCATAAAATCACTCTGTGCGGAAATATCAGCTTCCATCACATCAAGAAGATAAGGAAAAAGATCGACACCGACTCTGTGAATAATCTTCCTTACATGCTTACGTCCTGTACCTAAAGGGTCATTAAAACGAATATCATGGTTTGCAATCAATGTTGTGACCATGTGCGTAGTCTGATTGTCAAACTTAAGCCGTTTGAGGGCAGCCTTTGCAAGGTCAGCACCGACGGCATTGTGATTATAAAAATGATCAATACCATTCTCATCCGTTGTGCGAGTCTCTGGCTTGGCAATATCATGAAGCAGCATTGTGAGACGAAGAACCGGATTCGGGGCAATCGTTTCAACAGCGTGAACTGTATGGTCACCTACAGAATAAATATGATGCGGGTTATTCTGTGGAGTTTCCATCATACGATCAAACTCTGGAAGAAAAACACTTGTAAGGCCAGTCTCATAAGCAGCGCGAATCATTTCAGGATGGCCGGAAACCAAAAGCTTCATCAATTCTGTCTGAATACGTTCCGCACTTACATCCTTAAGAAATGTATGCTGGGCCTCAATCGCCGCCTTAGTATTTTCTTCAATCTTAAAATTTAACTGTCCTGCAAAACGAACTGCACGAAGCATTCGAAGCGCATCCTCATCAAATCGCTCTGCAGGATTACCAACACAGCGGATGATTCGATCAGTTAAATCCTGGATTCCTCCAAATAAATCAACAAGCCCCTGCTCTTCATTATAAGCCATCGCATTAATCGTGAAATCACGACGCATCAGATCTTCCTTAAGATCAGAGGTAAAAGTCACTTCATTCGGACGGCGGTGGTCTTCATAAGTTCCATCAATTCGGTAAGTTGTCACCTCATATCCGACTTTATCCATCATAATCGTAACTGTACCGTGTTTCAGTCCTGTATCAATTGTTCTTGGAAATAATGCTTTAACCTGCTCCGGCAGCGCAGAAGTAGTAATATCCCAATCCGCAGGCTCTTTTCCAAGAATAGAATCCCTTACACAGCCACCAACAACGTATGCTTCGTAACCATGAGCAGAAAGTGTCTTGATAATATCAGAGGCATGTTTTGGAATAGAAATATGCATGGGCTAATCCCCCTCCTTTCGAAAATGTTTTTATCTCTTTATTGCGATAATTATAACATAAAAAAAGGTTTATTACTATTTAATTCATTAGACAAACTACAGACGAATTAAACAGGGGAGGGGATTTGGGGACGAGATGCGAGAGCTTCTGCTTGCTCGAGAAGAGGTTCACTGGCTCGTCTGTTTATTCACCCAACCACAAATTACTATTTTCCTTTTGTTTGCATATATTAAAGTAAGCACCTTTCAGGAGTATCAGAATATGTCTCAAAGTACAAAAAAGCAAGGAACATCCATAGTCCTTTTTCCACTATGGGTGTTTATATTCTGCCTTTGCCTCAACGGTTGCACCGTCTTAAACATAAATAGTTTTCATTTCGGCAAACTGGGAAAGAAAGAGCAGGGTCAGGCGGTAAAGTATGAGATATGCAGTGGGAAGAATATGCCGGAGCGACTGCAGAAGATTATTGAAGAGAGAAAAAAGAAACCGGGAACATTTGCATATAAGAATTCGAAATATACATATTTGGTGGTCTGTTATGGGGAGAAATCCTATAGTGGTTACAGTGTCAGGGTGGAGCAATGCTGGAAAGATAAGGAGCAGCTTTACTTAGAAACGCAGTTAATAGGTCCGGCAGCGGGGGAAGAAGTAGTGGAAACGCTGACGTATCCCTTTTTAGTTGTGCGTTGTGGGCGGACAGAACTTTTGTGCCGGATTGAGTCCTGAAAAAATCATAAACCAGCCAGAAGCAACATATACTGATAACGAAGCCGAAAAGACGGGCAGAGTGTGTCCGCATAAAATATAGCAAGTTTTATTGGGTGGAGGTTTATTTATGAAGGTTGAAAAGAAAGCGGTTCGTTCAGGTATTTTAAAGTTAGAAAAAAATGTGCAGATTACGCTTGATGAGGATATGAATGTGCCGGATACCCGGCCGGATGTGGAAAAGATTATAGAGAGCCGAGGCGAGGTACATATTGATGAGATAGAAGTGCTGACAGACCGTATGCGCCTGCGGGGGAATTTCCTCGTGCAGATTTTGTATCTGAGTACGGATAAAGAGCAGCAGATTTCCTGCATGGAGCATGAGTTTTCCATAGAAGAATTTATGAATGTGGAGAGTGCAGAAAGCAGCGATATCGCAAAGGTGACGGCCGACCTTGAAGATCTCACGATTTCCATTATCAATTCCAGAAAATGTGGTGTGCGTTCTGTTATATATTTTCACATAGCCATTTCCGAAATGAAGTTTGTGGAGTGTACGACTGGAATCGAGAAAAAGGAAAATGTCCAATGCTTATATGAGTCTCCGTCCATGACGGAAATTATCATGAATAAAAAAGATATTCAGAGGATTAAGGCAAGTGTCAGCCTGCCAGCAGGTAAGCCGAATATCAAAGAGATTCTCTGGAATTCAATGCAGCTTCGGGATGTAGATATCCGTATGATGGAAAATAAATTATCTATCCGGGGAAGTCTTTTCCTGTTCATTCTTTATCAGGCAGAAGAGGGTAGCGAATCACTGCAATACTACGATTGGGAGATTCCATTTACCAACGAATTAGACTGTGCGGACAGTCAGGAGAATCTTATTGGGAATATAGCGGTAATGCTCGGAAACCATCAGGCAGTGATTAAGCCGGATATTGACGGCGAGCCAAGAGATGTGGAAATAGAGGCGGTATTAGAACTTGACCTGAAAGCTTATCGGGAATTTAAAATGCCTTTGCTTAAAGATATGTATGCAAATGACCGAAAATTAAAATTAAAAACCAGTCCGATTACATTTGAAAATCTCATTTTCCAGAATAACGCGAAAACAAAGGTAAGTCAGCGGGTGGAGGCAGCAGGAGAGATTCATAAACTTTTACAGGTTCTTAATGTAGAAGGAAATGTACGAATCGAAGACTTTCAGCTTACTAAACAGGGCATCGCAACGGAGGGACTCATTTTCTGCAAAGTTCTTTATATAGCAGGAGATGATACCGCGCCGATTCAGTCCAAAGAAATCGTTATTCCATTTGAATATTTAGTAGAAATACCAGAAGTAGCCGAGACAGACCGCTGTGAGATTCGCGGTGTGCTGGAACAGATTGGTGGTTATGTTGTGGACAGCAACGAATTAGAAATCAGGGCGGTTGCCGGAATCTATGTAACCGGTTTCTCACCACAGACAATGTATATGATTGATGAAGTAGAGGAAATTCCGTACAGTGAGGAAGAAATTTCGAGGATTCCGTCTATTACAGGCTATATCGTAAAAAGCGGAGACACTCTCTGGAATATCGCAAAACATTACGGAACGACAATAGAAAAAATGAAGCAATATAATGAAAATCTCACAGAACCATTAGAAACAGGGCAGAAATTGTTCCTGTTAAAAGAAATGGAAAGTCTCATAGGGGAGTGACATCCTCCACCTGCCGTAAAGATGGGAGACTTCTTGCTGGAAGAGGATAAATACATAAAAGTAATGAACAAAAATGCCGGGGTCAGAGTAATTTCTGATTCCGTCTTTTTTGTGCTTAAAAATATATAGAAAAAGTACGCATTTACATTAAATAATTGCGTTTTATGTAGTATAAGCAAGAAAATGATAAAAATATTGTAAAAAAAAGGATAATTCTTTTCAACTTATTGATAAGAAAAAACGAGGATTGTAAAATAAGAAACATAAATAAGACACGGCATTAAGACGTATATACAACATCTATATTATGGGGATATTAGATGGATCATGTATGACGTTGCAGACATTAATAAGATTGAGAGCATAATTAAGAATTAAAAGCCGGGGAAAGGTTTAGTTATGGCAGAGAAAGAATTAAGAAGGATGAGTCGTCCTGAATTAATAGAAATTATATATGCGTTAAAATCTAATGAGGAATCTTTGCAGAAGAAGAATGCAATCGTACGATTCAGATTTCAGAGGCAGGCTTTATTGCAGAGGCTGCCCTTCAGTTGAACGATATATTTTCTACTGCCCAGGCCGCAGCCGATGATTATCTCACATCTATTAAAGCAGCGAACGTTTCAATGGAAGAAGAACAGAAAGCCGCAGAAAAGGAGTAGATGCTGAATGGAGCGGACGAGTAAAGAGGAAGTAAACATCCCCTCGATTAAAGAGATACGTCTTGAACGTCGGCGGTTAGCACGACAGAACCGTAAGCGACGCATATTTTTTAATACAACAATTACATGGGATGGTACAAATCGTACAGGTGTGCTTACTAGTTTGACTGGTAATCAGGAAGATGGAAAGATTACATTTGCACCTAATGATGACAAGAGTGAATTAGTTACAAACGTAGTCAACAAGAAAGGTTCCACTCTCCCATCCACCGGTGGTATCGGTACAACAATCTTCTACGTTGTTGGTGCTATCTTAATGGTTGGAGCAGCAGTTCTTCTTATCACAAAGAGACGTGCTGAGAACTAATCCGTTCTGAATGTTTATAACAACAATTTGATATTATGAGATTTTCAGGGGCAGGGGCTTTTAGCTCCTGTCCCAATCTTAAAGGTAAATATATGCCTGCACAGTTACACAAACAAGATTTTGTGAGAGCATAAATATACAAAAGGAAATGACATCAGGGAGAGAACTATGAAGTCTGGAAAGAAGTCAGAGAAAAAATCAAAGAAAACATTGAAAAAAAAGAAGTTGAGTTCGAATATTACCACTATCATTTTAATATTGATTTTCCTCGTGGGGCTGTCCGTGATGTTATATCCGACCGTGAGCAATTATATTAATCAGAGGCATCAGTCAAAGGCGATTGCGGCATACGATGAAAAGGTGTCGGAAATGAAGCCGGAGGATTATACGAAGTATTTTGAAGCGGCGGAGAAGTACAATAAGAAGCTTGCGAAAAATCCATCTGCATTTTATAACCCGGATGAAATTAAAGGTTATGAGAAAATACTTGATATTAGTGGTACAGGTATTATGGGTTATATCACAATCAAGAAGCTTGGTGTAGAGCTTCCGATTTATCATGGAACAGATGAGGGTATTTTACAGATTGCGGCCGGACATTTGAAAGGAACCAGTTTTCCGGTTGGCGGAGACAGTACGCACAGTGTTATTTCTGCCCACCGTGGTCTGCCGAGCGCAAAGCTTTTTACAGACCTCGATAAAATGGAAGTAGGAGATACATTTACTATTACAATTTTGAATCGAGAGATTACTTACGAGGTTGATGATATTTCTATCGTTCTTCCAGATGAAACGGATAGCCTGCAGATTGAAGATAAAAAGGATTACTGTACCCTGATGACCTGTACACCGTATGGTATTAATACACATCGTCTGCTTGTGCGTGGCCATTGTATCGGAACCGGAGAACCGCAGCATATCCATGTTACAGCAGAAGCGTTCCAGATTGACCCGACAATCACGGCATCCGTTATGGGAATTATTCTTCTTATCATGCTTTTAATTCGTGTCCTTATCCGTACACGGAAAAAAGGACAGGAAGGAAAACATTTAAAATGTAATCAGGTGTTTCTTCATCTGAAAAGGGGAGATTTGATAGGCAATAATAAAAAAACAAAATAATAAAAGGCATTTAAAATGAAAACCAGCCACAAAGAGCAGATTTTCTCTTGAAGGAAAGAGATGCTTCTTGTGACTGGTTTTGTATTTTGTAAATTTTGCATAATAGGGATGCCTGACTTTCGTCCGCCCTTCCTATGCTTCCTGAATGTTATTAATTACTTCCTGCTGCTGATTAAGCAGATGTGTTTTCATCAGTTCCTTTGCCTTTATAGAATCTCTGCTGGAAATGGCATCAAGCAATTCCCGATGTTCCTCCACAAGATTAGAGCGCTGGCGAATATCTTTCACATATTCCATGCGGTAACGATAGAACTGTTCGCGCAGATTATTGATAATAGAAATAAGGCGGTCATTGTTTGTTGCGCGGAAAATGGTATCATGGAAAGTCTCATCTTTATCTACGATATCGAGAATATCCCCATTCTCTACGGAACGGATGAAGTCCTCATGAGCCTGACGTAAATCATGAAGCCCAGACTGATCAATTCGTTCGCAGGCAAGAACAGCAGCGAATTCTTCAAGAACAGTACGGATTTCGATGACATCACGAAGATTTTTTTCTGTGATTCTGGCTACTTGAGCACCTTTTCGTGGAATCATGATAACCAGGCCTTCCAGTTCTAACTTACGAATAGCTTCTCTTACAGGAGTACGGCTTACACCGAGGCGGTTGGCAAGAGAAATTTCCATGAGACGTTCTCCCGGTGCGAATTCACCAGTAATAATTGCCTGGCGAAGTGTGTTAAATACAACGTCACGAAGTGGCAGATATTCATTTACATTAAAGTTAGTGTCTTTCATTAGTTGTTTCTCCTTCCCTTTTTCGCTGTATATTTATCCCCCTGTGTCAGCGAACTGTTTTTTTTCGAAAAATGATTATGATTTTTCTGCGATTTCGACCGTGGGAGATTTTTACTAAATGGGCGGACAACGGCGGTCTGCCGGATTCCCGGGTCATTATGGAAAAATTCAGCTGCCTTTCCGGCGGCTTCTCTTGAGGTAAATATACCAAATACGGTGGAGCCACTTCCGCTCATAAGCGCATTGACAGCTCCTAATCTTCTCATATCTTTTTTTATCTGTACGATAGCTGGATAATGCTTTTCTGTAACCTGTTCTAATACATTACCCATACGGTCGGTGATACCTGTAAGGTCACCGTGGCTGATGGCCTGAATCATTCCGTCTATGTCTGGATGGGCTGTCTGTTCATCGAGATGCAGGTGCTCATATACAAACTTTGTAGACATAGAGAAAGATGGTTTTACAATTAAAAACCAGCATGGCGGAATAGAAGGAAGAGGAGTTAATATCTCACCGATTCCTTCAGAAAGTGCGGTTCCTCTCATAATGCAAAATGGAATGTCTGCGCCAAGGGTAAGCCCATGTTTAATAAGCTCGTCCTGTGTTATTCCAAGAGAAAATAGCTGATTCATGCCTACCAGAGCAGCGGCAGCATCGGTACTTCCGCCGGCCATTCCTGCAGCAACAGGGATGTGCTTTTCAATTGCTGCATCAACACCGTCTGAAATATTATATGCAGTACGTATCGTGTCAATGGCCCGATAGACAAGGTTCTTCTCATTGAGGGGGAGGTAAGGCAGATTCGAAGAAAGACGAATCTGTCCGCATGTATTCTTCTGTAAAGTAATGTAGTCAAAAAGCTTCACTGTCTGCATAATCATTCTGACTTCGTGGTAACCGTCTTCCCGCCTTCTAAGTACGTCCAGTCCCAGATTCACCTTGGCATATGCTTTCAAATGTAAGGGCTGAGTCATAAAAATTGTACCTCCTCTGTATCTTGTATACAATTATTATAACGCATTTTTGCAAAAAATCAAGAAAGAAACACCTGTATAAAAAAGAAAAAATTTCTCAATACTAACAGAGTATTTTTGCGGAAAATATAGGGAGAAATATTCTTAATGTTATGTGGGTATAACAATTTGAGATTCCAGTAAAATATTAAAAGTTTGTAAGCCTGCAGGCAAAAGTTTAAGAATAATAAATAAGAGATTTTAGTGGCATATTTTTAGTGGCCTATTAAAAAGAGCTGGAGGGGAAAAGTGCGAATAAAGTATAACAGAGACCAGAAAATAAAAGGAAAGCTTACCCGGAATTTTGATAAAGATTACGCATTTTTGGAGAAAGCATTAGACCGGAGCGGGGATATTGTAAAAAATGTATTTTATGTAGGAGACAACGCTGATATACAAAGTATTATGGAAGAGCAAACAGATGCAAATACGGACAGTGACACAAACAGTATTATGGAAGAGCAAACAGATGCAAATACGGACAGTGACGCAAACAGTATTATGGAAGAGCAAACAGATGCGGATACAGACAGTGACATAAGCAGTGCTACGAAGGGGCAAACAGATGCGAATACAGACAGTGACATAAACAGTGATATAGGTAGAAAAACAGTTTCGAAAAGAATAGTGAAAACTACGCAGAACAATAAAAAAATAAAGCCTAAAAAAGCAGCAGTCATCTATGTCGATGGAATGACGGATGCAGATATGGTGGAAGACTTCGTGATCCGTCCTCTCCTTAAAAATAAATGTGAAAAAACAGGGCAGGATTTCCTCTCTTATGTAGAAAATCATGTGATGGAAACAGTGGACTGGAAAGAGGATGAAAGTTTTGAAGATATTTTAACAGATATCTTATCAGGAAATACCCTGCTTTTGCTGGAAAGCTGCCCGAAAGCCATTATTTTATCTACAAAGAAATACCCATCAAGAGGGGTAGGGGAAACCCAGCAGGAAATGGTTATCCGCGGTCCGAAAGATAGTTTTACAGAAAATATGCGAATAAATACGGCATTGATTCGCCGCCGAATCCGTGATTCTCGCCTGAAAATGGAGCATACGATGGTTGGGGAGCGCTCCAAAACAGATTTGGCAATTGTATACATGGATGATCTTGTTCAGCCGGAACTTCTTGAAAAGGTAAGACAAAAAGTAAATGCACTCAGCTTTGATGGTATTTTAGATGGAGGAATGGTAGAGCAGCTTTTAGAAGAAAATGTATGGACACCATTTCCACAATTTCAACATACAGAACGGCCGGATAAGGCGGCAAGTGGATTACTGGAGGGGAGAATCGTTCTTGTTGTGGATAACTCTCCGGGCGTGTTAATTTTGCCCGTCACTTATCAAATGTTTTTTCAGGCAGGTGACGATTACTATACCCGATTTGAAGTGGCATCATTTGCCCGTTTGCTTCGCTTTGCAGCTTCATTGTTTGCGATAGGATTTCCGGGATTGTATGTTGCCATAGCAGCATTTCATACAGAAATGCTCCCAACATCCTTTTTGTTATCCATTGCAACAGCACGAACTGGCATCGTCATTCCAGTTGCTTTAGAAGTTTTGCTTATGGAATTTCAGTTTGAACTATTAAAAGAAGCAGGAATTCATTTGCCCGGACAGCTCGGAGGAACAATAGGCATTGTCGGCGGCCTCATCGTAGGCCAGGCAGCAGTGGAAGCGGGAATTGTCAGTACAATCGTTGTTATCGTTGTATCTTTTACAGCTATTGCATCATTTATCGTGCCAAATGAATCCTTTGGCGCCGTATTTCGTTTGTTAAAGTTTCTTTTTATTGTTACTGCAGCAATATGGGGAATTTACGGCTATCTTCTCACTTTTGCCGCATTATTATTGCATTTATCTCAGATAGAATCCTTCGGTGTTCCATATATGCTGCCTTCTGTTTGTGGGGAAAACTTAAATTATGATGATAAAAAGGATCATTATGTTCGCTATCCATTTGCTTATATGAAAAAAAGACCAGTATTTACGAGAGAGGGCCGGAGAATTCGAAAAAGATAGATACGCTATCAAAAAATTTACAGGCAGAAGATGTAATGATTCGTGTAGGCGTGTTTGCCGGATTCGGATAGGAGAATCGAAAAAATTTACAGGCAGAAGATGTAATGATTCATAAAAGGATGAAGAAAAGAAAACGAAAATAGAATGAAAATAAAATGGGGGACGGTCAAAGAGGAGGATGTATAAAATGTATGAAAATAAGATTTCTGCAAGGCAGTTACGCAGAATGATCTTTATAGAAACATTTGGAGCGGGAGCATTATCTATACCGGCATTTGCCTGCTATAAAGAACAGAATGGCTTTTGGAGCCTGATTTTTTATGGGGTGTTTTTGGCGGGAACGATTGCCTTTTTTATTATTTTTTCTGGGAAAATAAGTGAAGAAAATTTTGAAAACAGAAAAATAGGTAAGACAGGTCTGGCAAGGGATGCAAATATCAATGTTTCAAAAATGCAAACAAGGCTTAAATCTATAAATTTTCCGGAAGTTTTACCACAGCCAATAAAATTTGTATACATGATTCGTTTTTTCATAAATGCAGTAGCACTTTTTTATTTCTTTGGTAAGACAATTCAGACTGTTTATATGCCAAAAAGCAGCTTTTTATTTATTATTTTTCCTGCTGCGATTTTGCTTTGCTACAGCTTGTATACAACATTACAAAAAAGAGCCAGATTTTTAGAAATCATTTTTCCGTGGATTATAACGACATATTTTATTGCTGTGATTTTATCATTTATCGGAATTGAAAAAGCAATGCAGATAGGGAATGCAGGAGAACTCTGGCAAGGAATTCTTTCAGATAATATTTTCCGAAGCATGGGAAACGGATATTTGATGTTACTGTGCAGCAGTCCAATAGAATTTCTCTTGTTTTTGAGGCCTGCTGCCGAAGAAAGAGGAACCGAAACAAAAAATAGAAAAGTAGAGGACAAAAATAATAAAGAAGGTAAAAATAATAGAGAAGGTAAAGATGATAAAGCAATACGGGACATAATAACAGCCGTCGCAGGTGCAATTCTCTGTAATGTTTTATTTTGTTTCCTTTCCGTGCGAACACTTGGCCCAACTCTCACAAGCCAGTCAGAATGGCCAGTCATCAAAATGATGCAGCTAATCCGAATGCCGGGCGGGTTCTTAGAACGATTTGATATCCTGCCGATTATATTTTGGATACTGTGCATGATGGCGGTTTTAAGCGGTTATCTCTATTATGGATGGAGTATTTTTCGAACACGCTCTAGAGGATATTTGAAAAATTTTTTAGGAATTACTTTTGTCTGCTTAGTGCTCTTGACTTGCGTTGTGGAAAAACACACTCTTTTGTGGACGTTTTATCTCAAATATAAGGCATTTGTGGATTTCCCGCTGTCCTTAATATTGCCACTTGTAGTTTGGCTTTTTAAAAGACAGAAAGATTTCAATTATCAAGAAAAAACAGAAAAAGATAAAGAAGAAAGAAAAAATATCGCAAAATATAAAGAGGACAAGAAAATAGAAAAAAGTAGTGTCGCAAAATACAAAGAGGATAAAGAAGTAAAAGAAAATAGTATCGCAAAATACAGGAACAATAAGCAGGCAAAGTATTTTGCAGGAATAACTCTTTTAATCTTTTTCCCAATTCTTTTTTCCTTAACTGGCTGCCAGCGCCTTACAGATGTAGAAGAAAAAAACTATATCTTATCCATGTACGTCGATTATCCCGCTGATGAAGAAAATGCTTATCAGTTTTGGATAGCTCGGGCAAATTTAAGCGAAATGGAGGGGCAAAGCGACGAAATTCCCTGCCAGATCACAAAAATAGAAGCCCGGAATCTACAGCAATTAGAAGAAAAATACTTGGAAACAGTCCCTGGAAAAATCGAGTGGAATCATATTTATACAATTTTCTTAGGTTCGGGAATAGCAGCAAATAAAACAGCATGCACTCGTCTGCTAAAAGAATGGGATAATGAGTGGCAGAAATCTCCGAATGTCCTTCTGGCACTATGCCCCGAAAACCCGAAAGAACTATACAAAATAAAAAATATTCCTGCCGGAGCAGCAGGACAGGAAATAAACCTTCTCGCAGAACAAAACAAAGAAAAATATTCCGGACAAATCTGCGAAACGCCAATAGACTACCTTCGTGCCAAACAGCAGCAAGAGGATAAAATTACACTGTACCGGGTTACTATAGAAAACGGGAATTTAAAAATAATGACAGACGAACTCTGAAAGATACCGCATTCCTATTTGTGACTTTAGTCGCAGCAGGTTGGATGTTCGCTCCTACGCTCACATCCAACCTTTGCTCCGAGGCCACAAATAGGAATGCGGTATCTTTCAGAGTTCTGACTATGGCTGAAGCAGTTAATTTGGCAAATTTCTAACTATTACCATTTGATTTAACAAAATCCAGCCGAAAAAACAGTGAAGAAGATAAGAGCCGGAAGAGAGATTCAACTAAAAACAGCCAAAGACAGCCACCGAAGAGAACCTATCCCCTATATTTGCGGCCTCGGAGCAAGGTTTGGATGTGAGCGTATAAGTGAACATTCAAACCGCCGTGACTAAAGTCGCAAATATAGGGGATAGGTTCTCTTCGGTGGCGTCTGTTTATTCTTCGAATTAAATGGTAATACTCCACCTATGAAGACTTTTAATAAAATAACAATATCATTCACACTTTTAATATGTTTATTATTTAGTTACAGCCTGCTTTATCAGGTGTATTTAGAACAAACCGGTCCAATATACGATAACACTCTGCGATTTCATGTGAGAGCAGATTCTGATAAAAAGGAAGCCCAAGAAAGAAAGCTTATTGTCAGAGATGCGGTACTGCGTTATGTAAAGGAGGATGTATACAGAGCAGACTCCGCACAGAAATTGAAACAGAATCTTGCAGAAAAAACAGAAGAAATCGCACAGGTGGCAGCGAACGCTTCAGACGGGAAGCCTGTCCGTGTCTACTTTACCAAAGAAAGATTTCCAATACGCCATTACGGAACTGCCATTTTCCCCGCGGGAGAATATCAGGCACTCCGGGTAGATATTGGCAAAGCTGCCGGACATAACTGGTGGTGTGCATTCTATCCCAACCTCTGCTACACCCCGGAAAAAAACTTTACCCTCTCCGAAAGCGGAAAAAAACAGTGGAAAAAGATCACAGAATTAACTCAGGGAAAATGGCTGAAAAAAACAAAACATTATTTCACCAAATTAAAGAAGTTTCTGCCCTATTGGGCGAAAAGGAGCGTTTAGCACAACAGAATAAAACCAATACATTCTTCGGATGCTTTCTTCGTTACCAATAGCTTTAGCAAGCCGGCAAAAACATCTGTTTATTTCTTGGAACTTTCCACCAAATGCGGTATAATCTTAAGTAACATTATCATAGGACGGTAACGTGAGAATGAAGAATAAAAAACAGATCATTTCTCGTTTATTATGGATGGGAAACATTTTTTTACTTATATTTTGCCTGGCAGGATGTGGGACTTCTGGGACTGGAACATCAGAGTCAGGAACAGAGCAACAGGAGAGTTCCAGCTCTGTTCCGAATTACTATCATAAAGGAAAGATTTTTCTTCCACAGGCAGATGGAAAAGTGACAGAAGAACATGAGGGCGTGAAGCTTGATTTATCGCATACAGATCAGGGATATTTTATGGCAGCGTATACGGGGAGTGCAGACAAGCTGTTGATTCAGGTAGAGGGCGGCGATAACATTCCGTATCGATATTATTTTGACCCAGATGGGAAATACAACGCTTTACCGCTGACTGCCGGAGATGGAAGTTATGCAGTAACAGCATATGAGAATGTGGGAGATAACCGATATGCTGTTGTTTTTACCAAGATAGTAGATGTGACACTGGAGAATGAAGTTCTTCCGTTTTTATATTCTAATCAGTATGTGAATTTTGATGAGAATACAAAGACTGTTGCGCTGGCGAAGAAGCTTACAAAAGGTAAGACGGAGATTGAGGCAGTGCAGGAAGTGTATGAGTATGTTATAAAGAATATTGTTTATGACGATGAAAAGGCAGCAACGGTAAAAAGTGGTTATCTGCCGAATGTGGATGACACACTGAAGACCAAAAAAGGAATCTGTTTTGACTATGCGGCGCTGATGACAGCAATGCTACGCTCTTCGGGAATTCCGACGCGCCTTGATATTGGCTATGCAACGAACATTTACCATGCATGGATCAGTACTTATTTAGATGAGCAGGGCTGGGTAGATAACGTCATTAAATTTGACGGAAAGAACTGGACGATGATGGATCCGACTTTTGCAGCAGGAGGCGGCGAAGGAATTCAGGATTTTATCACCGATTCCTCAAATTATAATATAGAATATATACATTAAAACAGATTACTAAAAAGTATTATTGTCTAATTCAAGAATGCCCCGGCATTCTTGAATTACTTAAGCGATTATTTGAGTCTAAAAGAGCTGGTTTCTATAAGGCGGATAATTTAAATGAGAATTTGCAAATATTTTTGATTTGTAAATGATTACAAGATAAATATAAAATAAATACATATGAAAGGACACAAAATGTTATCAAATAGCGAAGTGGCTGTATTTTGTGAGCAGAGCGGGATGATTCTGGAGTCGGGATTATCAATGCTTGAAGGTATTTCCATTATGGAAGAGGATGTAGAGCCGCACAATACAGAATATAAAAAAATGTATGAGGATATGAGAATGTGTCTTGAAGAAACAGGTATCTTTCATGAGGCACTTACAAAAACTGGACTTTTTCCAAGTTATGTGATTCAAATGACGAAAATAGGAGAGGAAACAGGTAATCTGGATGTTGTGATGAAAGGGCTTGCCGCATATTATGAGCGGGAAGAGAATACGATGCAGGATATTAAGAGTGCGATTTCTTATCCTTTAATGATTCTATGTATGCTTCTTGCAATTATGCTCGTGATGGTTGTAAAGGTTGTACCGGTATTTAATCAGGTGTATGAGCAGCTTGGGACGCAGATTACTGGGCCAGGTGCCGTCCTTTTAAAGGCAGGAGAAGCTTTGAAACAGTACTGGATTATTCCGACAGTACTTCTTTGCGTATTTGTAGTCGGGGTATGGTGGCTCTTAAAAACAACAAAAGGAAATGTGGCATTACGCAGACTGACAGGAAAGGTTTTTTCTACAAAGTCTATTGTAAAAAGACTGAACAGTGCCAGAGTATCGTCTGCTTTTTCTATGGCATTACAGAGCGGTATGGATTATGGACGTTCCTTTGACATGGCAGCAACCTTGCTTGAAAATGATGAGGAAACGAAGCAAAAGTTAATGAACTGCAAAGAAAAAATGTTTGAAGGAGAGTCTTTTTCTAAAGTAATCAGGGAAACAGAAATTTATTCCCCACTTCAGTCAAGGATGATCATGATTGCAGAAAGAACGGGAGAGGCAGATCAGGCACTTTCTAAAATTGCAGTACAGATTGATGGTGAAGTAACTGCAGATATTCAGAATTTTGTATCAGTTATTGAACCAACACTTGTCATTGTGCTTTCTGTGCTTGTCGGAGGAATGTTACTATCCGTAATGATGCCTCTTATGGGGATACTTTCTGTGATTGGATAGCAGGTGATGAATTACGATGGAACAGAATGTAGAAAAAAAGAAAAAAGATTATAAAAAAGGATATATTTTGCCGGTATGCATTTTCATTTTGATGATGGTAATGTTATTTTATGGAGTGAATTCTGTGACGAATGCTACAGCACAAAAAGAGCAGGAAAGCCTGAAAAATGCAGTAGTTCAGTCAGCAGTACATTGTTATTCTGTAGAGGGAGCCTATCCAGATTCACTTGATTATCTGAAAAAGCATTATGGAATCACATGGGATGAAAGCAAGTATAAAGTGACCTATGAGATTATTGCTAAAAACATCAGACCGGAGGTCAAAGTGATACCTTTACAGGAAAGTAAAAAATGAAGAAGAAAAATTATGAGGGCAAAAACTTATTGAATCAAAGATAATTATGAAATTAAGAATTTATTAAATCGAAGATAAAAAGTAGGAGAATTGAAATTTAGAAGGGAAAAAGTCAATAAGTTAAAATCATGAGAGTAAAAGTATAAAAATAACTATAATAAAAAGAAAAGGGAAGCACTATGAACAATAAACAAAAACAAATACATACAATTGATACGGTTTTTCCTTTGATTTTTATTCTTCTTTTTGGATTTTGTGCACTGGCATTGGTTCTTTCCGGTGCCCATGTATACCAGGATACAACGGATGGATTAAAGCAGAATTATACTATTCGGACAGCGGCAACGTATTTGCAGGAGAAGGTGCGGGAGTACAGCAGTGAATCTCAGGTAGAAGTTCTTTCACAAGACGGGCAGACAGTAATTGCACTTTATGAAGAGGGCGATAGCGACTATGTGACATACATTTATTTGTATAAAGGCAAGCTGCGGGAACTTTTTACAAAAAAAGGGCGTGATGTTGTCTGGAGCAGCGGGCAGGAACTTGTTTCAGCAGATACATTTTCTGTTACGAAGCAAAAGGAGGATTTGTTGCAGATAGAACTTAGCGGAGACGGACAAGAAGAATTATTGTATATAAGAATATACGGGGAAGATAGCAAATGAAACGAGTAAGACATTCCAGATCGGGATTATTTTTAATTGAATTAATGATCTGTATTTTATTTTTTTCCGTTACAGCGGGAATTTGTATACAGTTTTTTGTAAAGTCCCACAATATGAGTCAGGATGCAAAAAATCTGTATCAGGCTCAGCAGGAAGCGGCATCTATGGCAGAAATTTTAGAAAAGGATATAGATTCTCTGGATAATATTTCTGTTTATTATGATAAAGACTGGAATCAGTGTGATAAAGAAGAAAAGATGTACTGGCTGGAAGTAACGCAGGCACAGAATCAGGCGCAGGAAGACGATTTAAAAAAGGTAAAAATTGCGGTGTATTCTGGAGAGAATTCTAAAGAAGAAAGTTCGAAAAAAGAAGAAATCTATCATTTGAACCTGAGTATTTATATACCGTAAAAGAACGAGATATCATGGACAAGTACATTCCAGAGTCAACTACCCACGACCTAAAGGTCATGGGTTTGTAACTGCCCAGTCGCACTAACGGCTTACATCTCCGACCTTTAATCTCCGATAGATATTGCTAGCATATTGGGTAACAGTTAACAAGGCTCCTCCCACCACCTAAAGGTAGTGGGT